>Ga0187833_10000999_pt1 | contig 33184 bp, 26 predicted proteins | sample ETNtaG_37_FD_167968 | JGI IMG/M metagenome (GOLD analysis project Ga0187833, IMG submission 167968) | Marine microbial and viral communities from oxygen minimum zone, Eastern Pacific Ocean - ETNP2014_SV_400_PacBio MetaG (Illumina Assembly) | ecosystem: Environmental > Aquatic > Marine > Hypoxic...
GAATCCTTTTGCTCGTTTTCGTCGCTGAATAAATGAATCATTAAAAGTACAAGATTATTTACTTTTAGAAATATAAAATAACTCCTCAACATTCCTCGCGGTTGGTGGTAGGGTAATCGAGATGAAACATAAAAAAGGATAATATACTAATTAAAAAAATTAAAACTGAACCTACGATACATTTGAATCATTTATCGTCAAGGAATCCTAAACCTCAATATTGATTCGATATGAGGGTTTTTTATTACTATTTGAGATTCCTTGTAAGATACCGGGATAACAGGAGAAGATGAATATAAAAAAAATAATCTTAAAAATGAAAATTTAAGCGATGATAAATTAATTTTTTCTAGTATTTTTTTATTAATATTTTAGAAAAAATTTATTGAAAATATCTTTATTAATTAAGAAGAAATAGGACTCAAATTTCGGGACATTAAGTCCCGAAATTTATTTATTATATATGTTAGTTTTCTATTATTATTTATATTCTGCTGCGTTGTCTGCAGTTACCAGTGCGGCACCAGTATCAACATGAGCTTCGAGAGAACCACCTCCAGATAATGTTAATAGGCTTTCCACACCCAAAGCACCCATCATTGTTGGACGTTGAGCAATTGTAGCAGCCATTTCACCTTTTAAAATACTCTCAGCAGCCTAAAATTCCTAAATCAAGCTATGAAAAATTGAATAATATTAAATCAAAGAAACTATAATTACTTGACATCGTTCTTAATTAGTTATTCAATTCAATTGTTATATTTTTTATCTAGGAGGTAATTATGGCAAAAAATAATAAGGGTAAATTTTACTTACCTTCATCAAATGGTCCATTTAAATGCTTAACAAGAAGAGACTTTGTTAGAGCTACTGCTGTTTTAGCGGGGGCGGGAGCCTTATCTACTTTTAATGGTTTACCTGTTTTTGCGAAAGCAAATATGGATGAATTGATGGAAATGTTTAGTAAATCTAACATTGATTGGAAACAAGCTAGTGGCACTGAGCTAGTTGTTGGTGGACTTCAACATCCTTGGTTTGAAAAGCACTCACCATTTCTTGATTCATTTACTGAATTAACAGGAATTACTGTTAAACAAGAAATTCAATCTGATACTGAATATGTTACTGAAGTTCCGGTGAAATTGGGTGGGGGATCTACCACACCTGATGTTTATATGGTTTGGGCTTTAGGTCAATCAGTTGCTGCGGGTTGGTTAGAACCACTTGATGGATATTATAATGACCCTAATCTTACTGATCTTTCGTGGTATGATTTAGGAGATGTATTTAATAGTGCAAAAGCTTTCCCGGTTTGGGCTGCTGATAAAGTTACTTACGGAATGTCAGTTACAGCTGAAGCCGAAACTCTCTTCACTAACAAAACCATGTTTGATAAAGCTGGTCTTGCAATTCCAAAAACTATGAATGAATTATATGATGCTGCAGTAGCTTTGAATACTGGTGATCAAGCTGGAATTGTTTTAAGAGGTAAAGCCGCAGGAGATGCAGTTACTTGGCCAGGTGGAGGATTTATTTTCTCATATGGAGGGGCTATAGTAGATGCAAATGGTGAAATTGCATTTGATTCTCCAGAAGCAATGGAAGCAATTGATATGTACGGAAAAATTTGCAGAGATGGCGGTCCAATAGGTATAGGTTCTTATCATTGGTTCGAATGCCTTACTGAATTTATGGAAGGTAGAAGTGCAATGGGATTAGACTCCAGTAACTTTGCTACAGATTTTGCTAATCCAGAAAAAAGTAAAGTAGCTGACACTGCAGTTTATGGAGCAATGCCATCAGCGCCTGGAAAATCTAATGCAAAACCAAATATGTGGCATTGGATGATCGGTATGAATGCTAAATCTGCTCAAAAAACAGCTGCTTGGTTATTCATGCAATGGGTCACTTCACCCCCTACTTCATTAATGACATCATCATTAGGTCTTGCCACTACAAGAAAAAGCGCATGGAGCTCTGGTGATTTCACAGCTGCATTTGGAGATCAAGCTGCTGAAGCTTCACTGTCAAATTTAAGTAATGCTGATGGTGATTTGTTTAAGTATGCTTGGTTTCATCCAGAAGCAGGAGCAATTCTTGATCAAGTTGCGATTGCTTTGAACTCTTCTATTAGTGGAGAAAATGTCGAAAAAGTTGTTAAGAAAGCTGCTGATAAAGCTAGAAAAGCAATTTCTTAAATTTAAAAATTAATTGATAAAGGGTGTTTTAATAAGCACCCTTTTTAAATAGATAATTTACTAAATATGAAAATATTTAATAGCAAAAAACTTTTCATTTTTTTGATGCTATTACCTTCAACTATCATTTTATTAGGTTTAACAATATTCCCTTTTGTGTTTGGATTAATTTTAGGTTTTACTGACTTTTCATTAATCAGGCCACAAAACGGAATGAGGGGAGTAGGTTTAGAAAATTACATTGAAATTTTCACTACTGAAGAGTTTTGGATTTCATTTAAAACTACCATTATTTTCACATTTTTCGCAGTTACTATTCAATTAATCCTAGGTACTTTAATGGCTGTATTGCTACATCATAATAGTAAAACTGCACCAATTATGAGAGCTTTATATCTTCTTCCTCTAGCAGTGACTCCTGTTGCTGCTACCTTTAGTTTTAGAATGATGTTTAACCCATCATTAGGTGTTTTTAACTTTTTTCTTGAATCTACAGGATTTGCACCATTGGCTTGGTTATCAAAACCAGATTTAGCATTAATATCATTAATTATTGTTGATATTTGGCAATGGACGCCTTTTATTATGTTAATAGTTGCTGGCGGTCTTGCTTCTCTTCCTAATGAACCTTTTGAATCTGCAAAAGTCGATGGAGCTAGTGATATTCAAATTTTTTTTCATCATACTCTTCCATTATTAAAACCATACTTGGCCCTAGCTGTAATTTTTCGTATTATTGATGCTTTTAAAACTTTTGATATAATTTATGTTTTAACAGGTGGCGGTCCGGGCATATCAACTAGAACTCTAAATTTAATGGCATATCGTTATGGTATGGAATATTTAGAACTAGGGTATGCGGCAAGTTTTGCAATTATTATGCTTTTAATTATAATTTTATTCTCACAATTCTTTTTAAGAAAAACAAATATTTATAAAACTAAAGTTGCTAGACTATGAATTCAAAATTTTTAGTTAAAAAAATTACTTCTTATTTATTAATATTAATATTTGCTGTTTGGTGTTTATTTCCAATCTATTGGCTCTTAGCAACTTCTTTAAAAACAAATTTACAAACAAATGCAGATCCGCCTATGTTTATTTTTAAACCAATAATAGATAACTATAGATTAATTATTCAAGATCCAGATATTTGGCATGTTTTTTTTAATAGTTTAATTGTAGCAAGTGGTACAACTTTTTTCTCTCTAGTATTAGGAGTACCTGCTGCATACGTATTAGCAAAATTTAAATTTAAAGGAAATTCGGATTATAGCTTTTGGATATTATCAACAAGAATGGCGCCTCCTATTGCAATGCTAATACCTTTTTACGTTATGTATAATAACTTTGGTATACTTGATACTCACATTGGTCTTATACTGGCTCATATAAGTCTAAATTTATCATTGGTAGTATGGATTATGAGAGGGTTTTTTGAAGATATGCCAAAAGAAATAGAAGAATCATCGTACATTGACGGAGCTAGTTACCTTAATACGTTTTATAAAATTTCACTTCCAATTTCTAGAAATGGAATGGTAGCAGTAGGAATTTTATGTTTTCTATTTTCTTGGAATGAATTTCTTATGGCTCTCATTTTAACAGATGATAACGCAAAAACTGTACCAGTCGGAATTTCTAAATTTGTTGGATATCAATTAATCAAATGGGCTGAATTAGCTGCTTCAGCTATGTTCATGATTGTGCCAATATTTATTTTTCTAGTATTTTTTCAAAAACAATTAATTAAAGGTTTAACAATGGGTGCAATTAGATAATGGACTCAAAAAATCAAATAAAATTGAAGTTAGTTAATATTTCAAAAAAATTTGATCTTACAGAGGTTCTTAGAGATACAAATTTAGAAGTAAAAGAAAAAGAATTTATAGTAATATTGGGTCCTTCTGGTTGTGGAAAAACCACTTTGCTTAGAATAATAGCTGGTTTAGAAAAACAAACTTCAGGAGAAGTTTTTATCGAAAATATTAATGTGAATAAAAAAGATCCTCAAGATAGGGACATATCAATGGTTTTTCAAAACTATGGCTTATATCCTCATATGAAAGTTAAACAAAATCTTGAGTACCCTCTAAAAATTAACAAAGTAAAAAATAAAGAAGAAATTATATCCAAATGGGCCTCCAAAGTTAAAATAATTGAATATTTAGAGAGATATCCAAAACAATTATCAGGAGGACAAAGACAAAGAGTTGCTCTGGCTAGAGCTCTTGTTAGAAGTCCAAAAATTTACTTAATGGATGAGCCACTTTCTAATCTAGATGCTTCTTTGAGATTAGAGATGCGTTCTGAATTAAAACATTTGCACGAAGAATTGGGATCAACCTTTATATATGTCACTCATGATCAAATTGAAGCTATGACTCTTGCTACCAGAATTGTATTAATGAATAATGGTAAAATTGAACAAATTGGTACACCTCAAGAGTTATATTCTTCACCTAGTAATGTTTTTATTGGTTCATTCATTGGTTCTCCACCAATGAATTTTATTGAAGGAGAAATAAACAATAGTTTTTTTAATTCTAACAATATTAAAGATTTAAAAGTCAATAATAGAAATAAAGAAAAAGTTTATTTAGGTATTCGACCTGATGATTTAAAAATAAGTGAAAATGGAATTTATGATTTTAAAGCAGAATTATTCTCATCAGAATATTTAGGTGACGGTTATTTGTTTACATTAAAACTAGATGAGAAAAAATTTCTATTAAAAAGTCAAAAAATTAATAGCTATAAAACCTCTGAGTTAATACCTATCATGATTGATAAAAATAAATTTCATTTATTTAATTTTGACTCTGGCAATATTATCAATAATTAAATTATTTTTAATTTTTTATGATTAAAATTACAAATAGTAACAAATCATTAAGTTTGGCAATAAATCTTCAGGGAGGGTCTGTAAGTTACTTTAAATTTAAAAATAAATTTTACAAAGAAGGTATTAATTTATTTAGACCTGAAAATCAAATTAGTAAAAAATTTAATATCATAAAGACATCCTGTTTTCCTTTAACTCCATTTTGTAATAGAGTTTCAAAAAATAAATTCGAATATAAGGGAAAAAAATATGATTTTATAAACAATACAAATTTAGGTAAATATTATTTGCATGGAGATGGATGGCTTAAAAAGTGGAAAATAAAAAAAATTACAAAAACTGAGATTAAAATATTTTTAAAAAAAAATTTGTCTGACAGCTCCCCTTATTCATACCTATCTCAAGAACATTTTATTTTAAATAGAAATAGTCTTAGGATTGATCTTTCAGTTAAAAACTTGAATAATATAGCACTACCCTTCGGATTAGGTTTGCATCCTTATTTTCCTAAGAATAAATTTACTCTTCTTAAGGCTATGTCAAAAAAGCATTGGTTAGAAGATAAGCATTATATTCCTAAAAAAATTATTGATAATTCAAAAAAAATGAATTTTAATGAACCAAATGATTTACCCTCAACATGGACAAATAATTGTTTTAATAATTGGAATAGTAAAGCTAAAATAATATGGCTAGATAAAAAACTGATGTTAGAAATTAATAGCACTAAAAATTGTAAATATTTTTTTTTACATGTTTCTAGTAAAAAATTTGAGAAGAGTTTTAAAAACGATTATTTTTGTTTTGAGCCAATGACTCATGCTGTAAACGCTCATAATATGAAAGGAAAGAATGGATTAGTAGAATTAAAAAAGAATCAAACTTTTAAAATTTCAACTGTTTTTAAAATAAATCAATTAAAATGATTAAATATGATTATATAATTGTTGGAGGGGGTAGTGCTGGATGCCTTACTGCAAGCAGACTGGTTAAAGAATTTTCTGCTAATGTTTTGATTATTGAACAAGGATCGTCTGATTGGAATCCAATGATTCACATACCTTCTGGTTTTATTCCTATGCTTTCTGGGAGTCCATACCATACTTATCACAAAACTATCCCTCAAAAACAATTAAATGGAAGAATACATGAAATAGCTCAAGGCAAAGTGTTAGGAGGTAGTAGTAGTATTAATGGACTTGTTTATATGAGGGGCTTGAAAGAGGATTATAACGAGTGGAAAACAACTTGCAACAATGCAAAATGGGGATGGGATGATATGTTACCTCATTTTAAACGTATCGAAAATAATGAAAGAATTAATAACGATTTTCACGGTATTAATGGTCCCTTAAAGGTATCTGATCCTAAATATGTTTCTAAAGGAGCTTATTTATATATTAAAACGCTTCAAGAACTTGGGATTAATTACACAAATGATTTTAATGATGGTAATCCCAAAGGAGTTGGCCTAATGCAATTAACTCTTGATGGGAATAAAAGATGCAGTGCAGTAGATGCTTTCATAAAACCTCTTAAAAACAATAGTAAATTAAAAATTAAAACTAATTCTACAGTAGTAAAATTACTATTTAATAAAAATAAAGTAATAGGAGTTGAATATTGTGAGAGAAACGAATTAAAAAAAGTTTATTGCCATAATGATGTAATTTTAACAGCTGGATCTTTTCAATCACCAAAAATATTAATGTTATCAGGAATTGGTCCTGAACAAGAACTTAAAAAACACAATATAAATTTATTAAATAAATTATCAGGCGTTGGAGAAAATTTACAAGATCATTTTGAAGTACCTATCGTTGCAAGAACTCTCCCCGGATATGGATATTTTTTACAAGACAAAGGAATTAGAAAATATATCAATGGTCTTCAATATTTATTATTTGGTTCAGGACCTGTAATGTCAAATGGTTGTGAGTCAGTAGCTTATTATAACCCTATAAATAAAAATAATTCTTCATCCATTCAACTTTTTTGTGTGATGCAAATGTATCTGGACCAAGATATTAAAAACTTTAAACTCGATCATGGAATCACAGTAAATTCAAATTTGATTAGACCAAAATCTAAAGGCAGTGTAAAATTGAAAACAAGCAATTTTAAAGATTTGCCTTTGATTGATTCTAATTATCTTTCAAATGAAGATGATATAGAAATGCTATTTGAAAGTCTAATATTTGCAAAAAAAGTCATCTGCACTAAACCCCTATCTGATATAATTATAGAAGAAATATTGCCTGGAAAAAATATTACAAGCAAAAATGATTTAATTAATCATTGCAAAAAAACTGTTAAAACTACCTGGCATCCAATTGGCACATGCAAAATGGGAACCGAAGAGGATAATCTATCCGTTGTAACTCCTGATTTAAAGGTAAAAGAAATTGAAAATTTGAGAATTTTTGATGCATCTGTCATGCCAAATATAATTAGTGGAAATACTAATGCACCAACTCTCGCATTGGCTGATAGAGCTGTTGATATTATGCAGAATATAACTAAGGTTTTATAAAAATTTACTTATACAAAAAATAAGAATTCATCCGATTTTAGAGATTATAAACTAATGCCCTATAAAATTCTTTGCGAATTGTTCCTTCAAAAAAATAATGGTAAAATTGTAAAATTAAATAGTCAGTGGTATCATGATGGCTCTAGTCCATTAATTGGATCAATAGGAACGACTGGAGTCCCGCCTATAGTTAATCTTAAAAAAGCGGGTTGGGATTATTATAAAAATAATAAATATTTAAGAGAGTTAGATGATGATGAAGGTTTGGATAACCACTTATATTTTACTGAACTATCATTTTTTTTAGCCAATGAGCAAATTATTTGGTTACAACATAATGGATTACCTTTCTCAGAAGAGGCCTTTAACCATCATCGTATGAGTATTAGGGGTGATTACTACTCTTTAGGTGCAGAAATTAATGAATTAATCTGGCAAAGAGATGAGTTTATAATTATGCCAAGAACAAGGTGGAGAATTTTGCATGATCTTGAAAGAAAAATAAGATCTCGAAAAGATCAAACAAATGATGAAGAAGAAAAAGTTGATTTGGATAGTGAGGAATTAGCTTTGTATAAAAAATTAGAAGAAGAAAATTACTTTAAAGAATTAGAAGATAAATTTGACCAACTTCCAGTAGATGAGTACTTGAGTTTCGCTGAACAAGTTATTGAATGTATGTGGTTAGAATTAGAATTCTTTCCTTTAATTACCAATAAGATACTTGATTTTTTAAGAGGATCACGTGGATTGCCTTATGTTAAAGATTATTCAACTTGTGGAAACAATATCCCAAAAATTCCAAACATTGATCATCCTTTTTTTAAAGTATTGGGATAGAATTTCAAAATTTGCTAAAATTTTTTTTACCGGTTTAGTTAATGTTTCGCGGGAGCGTTTCTTTGGGGTGCCCCCTTTACACAAGGCCTCTGTAAACCAAGTTAAACCAAGCAATGCAATTTCTGTCACAATGCGGTCACAACGCTGTGGTAAAAGTCAGTTTGAAGACGATTGGTCAGGAAAAAAATTCCGCTGATTTGTTGGCCGTGTTTGTGAAACAAACACTGGGCCACTGCCTCGACACGGCAGGGGTCACAGGTTCAAATCCTGTTGCATCCACCATTTAACTAAAGAAACTCGATGCTAAAATAAAACACATCTGTTTCTTTAAATCTTATTGTTATTTTGTTATTGTTGTTTAAGTTCAAATATGTTAAAAATAAATATGATACATTTAAAAAAACTACTTTTTTCAATTGTTTTTTTATTGTTTTTTTCCTTTAATCTTTATGCAGAAGGTAATTATATAATTATTAACTATGGCATATCAAATCATGATGTTGGTGCCACGGCAGGTAGCAAAAATGCTGACTCAAGAACATCAACAATTACAACAGACGATGATGATTTAGGCTTTATTCTTTCTGTAGGAAGAGTTTTTGAAGGTAATTGGGGAGTAGATTTAATGTATTATGATCTTGGTTCATCTAGCATTGCAGTTGACAAATTAGATTTTGTAAAAATTGATAATCTTGAATATGAGACTAAAACATCAGGAACAATAACTAATGATATTTCAGGCTATGGATTTGGATTGATCGGAGCATCTGATTTAGATTCTGGTATTTTTGGAATGTCTTTTTATGGAAAGGTAGGTGTTCACGCTTGGGATAAATCAGGCAGTACATCACTTTTAGATAACAATAATGCTTTTGCAGGTAGTTTTTATAATCAAGGTATTGGTGGGTATGCAGGATTAGGTGTAGGCGTTAATATTCATGAAAATATTTCTTTAAATATTTCTTATGATACTTTAGGTCTTACTAATGATGCAGGATTTGATAACTCATCTTCATTACTTGGCGCTGGTTTAAAAGTTAATTTTTAATTTTCGATTCTAAAAAAAACTTTTTTTAATTAATTGGTTTTTTATAGTTATATTTAACTTCATTTATAGCATAATGAATATTTATTCTCTATAATCTTAAGAAAAAATTAGTATGAGCTAATGTATAAAAAAATAACTATATTATTCAGTCTCACACAATGACTAATCAATCTCAATCATTGAAAATTCGTTTAGCTTTAGTTGAAGACGGTATAAACAACATTGGTTTTCGTAAATTTTCAGCTTATGTTAAATCGATCCATCCAGATACAAAGATAGCTTATATACCTACAGGAAATATGCAAGGCCTTATCAGAACGTTGATCGAGAAAGGGGCAGGTGAATTATCCAAGAACGACATTCATAAAATTGCTCAATTTTTAGCTGAAGGTGAAATCATAGGACTTTCCTCAATGACTCAATATTCTACTACTGTTAATGAAATAATCACTTCTATCCGGCGTCTCAACCCTAGTGCATACATAGTATGGGGTGGTATTCATCCCATTATTTATCCTGAAGATGCAATTAAGTATGCTGATGCAGTTTGCACAGGTGAGGGAGAGTTTGCATTTAAAACTTTTTTGGAGCTTTTTAAAAATAAAAAAGATTATACAAACACTCCAAGTTTTTGGTTTCGTAAAGATAACAGAGTAATAAAAAATACTAATTTACCTTTAATGCAACAAAATGAGATAGATGAACTACCGCCTTTATTGTATGAAGATGGTGAATTAATCTATCATAATGGTAAAGGTTTTAAAACAATAAATACCAATGATTTTCTTCAGTTTTCAGGACTTGCATACAGTACAGTGTGGAGTATCGGCTGTCCTTTAAAATGTACGTATTGTGGTAATTCAAAATTTATTGAATATGATAAAGGATACCGAAGACTTCGTCATTCATCCCCACGCACTATAGTTGATGAAATAAAGAGAGCAAAATTCAAACAACCACATATATCTACTATTGTTTTTCATGACGACAGTTTTCTCGCTTTGCCTTATGCAGTACTCGAGCAATTTTGCAAACTATGGAAGGCAGAGGTCAGAATTCCTTTTGCCGTTCTTGGAATAATTCCAAATTATGTTCGCGAAGATAAAATTGCTTTACTTTTAGATGCTGGTATGAACCGAGTTCGTATGGGTATTCAATCTGGTAGTGAGAGAATTCTTGAGTTTTATAAAAGGCCAACTAAATTGCGCCGCATCAAAGAAGCTACAAAAGTTATTAATAAATATAAGAAATATATGATCACTCCAGGATATGATATTATTTTGGAGAATCCTATAGAAACCTCTGAAGATACACGAGCAACACTTGACTTGCTTTATGAAATGCCCCGGCCTTTTAATGCAAATGTTTTTGCTCTAAGAATAATACCTAATACTGAACTGGCAAAAGATTTTGAAAAAAAAGGACTTAATATTCCTTTAATTGATCAAAACTATCATTCTGGTTTTCATCGAACATTGGGGAATGCACTTGTATTTGCAATTGTGGTTTGGAAAATGCCTCGATGGTTGTTTAAAAAGTTACGTAATAAGGTTTATCCTGTGCAATGCGAACAACCTCATTATCCAATTTTATTCAAGTGTTTTCATACGGCTTATCTTGTGAGTCGTGCATTTGATTATCTTCGCTTTTTAGATTTTTCTCTTTTACCTGGTAAGGTAGGGTATTTTTTATGGAAGTTTAGAATAATTAATTTCTGGCAGCGCTTTTTCCTGAAACACTATCAGTTAAATAATAAAAAAACGATCAACTAGGTTCTTTTCAAGAAAATATTAAAAAATCTATTATAATAATTAAGATTCAATTTTATAAAATTTTTTACCTCTTTGGTTAATCTTGCAGAATATTGTTTTTTAGGTGGCTCCTTTAAATATAAAATAATATCAGGTAGTAAAATTCCTGTCACGACACGGTCAAAACGTTAGTGTAAAAGATAATTTGAAACGATAGGGTAGGATAAAAATTCCGCTGATTTATTTTGTTTTACAATCTTTAATCATTTTTTTTATATAAAATTGCTTTTAATTTTCCATAGGTTACTTGATCTAATTTTTTATAATCCTTAAGAGTTTCATTAATAAGCCTGTCATATTCTTTTTGCCAATGATCATTTTTATTTATAGACTTTATAAGCCATCCTTTAGAGAAATTATGTCTTGCGATCCATCTTTCTACATAAACTACTTTTCTTTTATGTGTTAAAGGATCCATGATTACCGCGGGATGTAACGGAAGCCATATTTTATTATTTAAATATTGTATTTCACCATTATTTTGGTTTTTATATTCTTTTTTTGAATTATAATATTTGTATCTTCCTGGCTCAATATATATCACGGGAGTTTTTTCTGGATTAATAATAGTTAAAATTTCATTATAGTCTTTTGTTACATGATGATTAGTATTGATTAAACTATAGTCTTGATTAGAGATTGCGTGATGTAGGTGGCGAAAAAAAGCAGGATCAGTAAAAGTAAATACAGTTATTACGATAAATATAGGGGAAAAAAAGAGAATTTTTATTTTTTTAAATTCAATTAATTTAATTACTAAAAATAAGAAAAATATATATAAATATGCTTGTTTTGCAAAAATTACATCTAAACTTCGACCAACACCTAAACTATATACTGACCACAAACCACACCACATTGAAAAAATTAGAAATTTATCTTTAAGATTATTACAGTAAAAGATTTCAATTATAATCCATGATGAAATTAAAATTGGAACCCATGTTCCACCAAAAAAATTAATATTTTCAGCAAAAAATCCTTGTTGGAATGAGATTGCATGTTCCACAAAAGAATATAGGTCTGGCAAATACCCTATAAATAAAAAGTAATAGATAAAAATGATCAAAATGGTTAGAAGTAAAAAAAATGGAAAGCTAAAAAAAAATACAATTCTTTTTATGATTGGATAATTTGAAAAAAATAAAATAAAAATTAAATAAGGAAAAACTGTTGAAGATACATAAAAAGCACTTTCAAAAGACCATAAAAAGCCAATCAACCACAATGGCAAAATTATTACAAGCTGTTTAAATATTTTGTAATTTTTTAAACTAATTATAGAAAAAGATAATAAAATTACCCAAAAAAATCTTATTGGTCCGTTAGATGGTGTGGATGCATAGTTACCAAAAGGATAACCGCTACTCATAATAAATAATAATGACCAGGAAATTAATAATACAAGAAAGTACCAAGCTAAATTGTTTTTATTCCATAAAAGTCTAAAGAATAGTAGACTGGTAATAAATGTTAATAAGCCATTAAATAAATATAACTTCATCCAAGGATCGGAAAAAGGAACTAGATAAATAAATATTATACTTAAAAAACCATATTGAGTAGGCGTATCCCATAAGAGATATCCATTATTTTGCATCATCTCTATTGGGCCTGTAAAAGCTTGCCAATGCAACATAGAAGCACCTAATTTTGAAAAAAAATGGCTAGTGTTAAAGGATTCAATAAAAAAAATTAAGGAGGGAAACAACCACCAATATTTTTCTATAAATTCAATTTTTAACTTTTTTTTTATAAAAAAAACAAAAAGAAAAATAATAATAATAATAAATATAAGTATAAATATTGGATATATAAGTTGTATATATTCTGCTAAGGTTATGTAACTTATATTTTGTAATTTTAATATAGGGAAAAAATTGTCTATATAGTCTTTAAATAGAATATAATTTCTAGGATGGCTTAAATTTCTGTTAAAATAAGAATCAAGTTCAATCCAATAAAAAAGTTTTATTCCAACTTCAAAAGTTATAAAAAAAAATAATAATTTACTAATATTTTCAATTTTTATTAATTTTTTATAATTATCATTTAATGTAAATGTTAAAAGCAAACTTATGATAAAAAAAATGATATGAGCTATAGAAAAATTAATATTTAATAAAACAAATAAAATAAAAGTTAATGAAAAAAAATATACTAATTTTTCATAATATATTTTGTAATCCAAAAATGACAAACTAAAAAAAACTAAACCAATGATTAGTGTTAAAAAATATAATGCCCATTCTATTTTTTCTAAAGAAAATATGTTTAGAGAGCTAATCAAAAAATAAAAAATAATTAATAATCCAGGTAAATGAAATAGTTCTAAAGGTTTTAAATATTTAAAAAACTTTTCATTAGAAAAATTAAGCATTAAATTTTAAATTTATTTATTTCAACAAATATGTAATTTAATTCTTTAATTAATTGCAATAGAGTAAATAAGGTTATTTGTTATGTATCCAATGCTATAGGTTAGAATTTAACTTGTCAATAATTGGTTTATTATAACTGATTCTTAATTCCCTCAAGCTCTTTTTTTATTTTATTCAAAATCTTACTTACTTTTAAATCACTTATAATGATGTATGATAAAATGAAAATAACTAGCAGTGTGCTTAAAGTAAAACTTGGAAAATGGTGGGCCCTCAGGGATTTGAACCCCGGACCACTCCGTTATGAGCGGAGCGCTCTAACCAACTGAGCTAAGGGCCCCAAATAAGGCGTAATATACATCTTAGTGCTAAGATTCAATTGCATATTTTATTGAGTTAAGTATTATTATTTAAGACAAAATCCTCAACTTTTTTTAACAATTCCTCAGTAACTGTAAAATAAAAATCGTTTTCTTCATGAACACTATGATCAGCTTTTTTATTTGTTGTATGATATTTTGTTAAATGATTGTACAAACGTCTTGGTTCTTTAACAAGATACTTTCTGGAGCTGTTATCAGTTAAGATTAATTCATTCATTTTCTTGATTAATATTAAATAGTTATCTTTAAAAGATCTTTCCCAATAACAGGTTTTTTTCCAAAATCTTTTGTTACAACATCTATCAATTTTTTTTCATTAAATTGTGTTGGAACAAAATGTGTTAACACAAGTTTTTTACAGCGAGTAATTTTAGCCACCTTTCCTACAATAGTTGAAGGAGTGTGATATGCTTTAACATTATGGAGCGTCTTTTTTGTTCTCATCCTAAAAAAGGAATATATTTCATCTTCAATAAATACTTCATGAAGAAGCACATCAGCTAATTGACCATATTTCATCAAATTTTCACATGGTTTTGTATCACCGCTAATAGTCAATTTTTTCTTTTTTTGAAAGAAATTAAAACCATAAGAATATTTTACGGGTTTATGATCAACGGTAAAATATTCAATAGTAAGATCTTTGACTCTTATTTTCCCGTATTCGCCAAATTCAGTAACTTTTACATTAAAAGCTTGTATTGAGGAGCGTTGCTCGTTCTTTATCCGCAAAATTCTTTCATCTTTCCACACATCCATTAATTTTTGTACAAATTTTTTCGTACCTCTAGGGCCAAAAATTCTCCAAGGTTTCGTTCTATAAGAATGCCAGCTTGATATTATCAACTGATAAAGATCAACTACATGATCTGAGTGAAGATGCGTTAAAAACAAGGAGTCAATATCTCTCGAAGATACTTTTGCTTCTTTTAATCGTTGTGTTACCCCTGATCCACAATCAACTAAAATAGATGATTTGGTTGTTGAGATTAAATTTGCAGGACCAAATCTTTTATAATCAACGCTAGGACAACCTGTACCTAATAAAGTTAGTTGCATTATTCATCAAGAAAGGTTTTTAATTTTCTAGCCCTAGTTGGATGTTTTAATTTTCTAAGTGCCTTTGCTTCTATTTGACGAATTCGCTCTCTAGTAACACTGAATTGTTGTCCAACTTCCTCTAATGTGTGATCGCTGTTCATGCCAATCCCAAAACGCATACGCAAAACTCTTTCTTCTCTTGGCGTTAATGAAGATAGAATTCTTGTTGTTGTATCTCGCAACGAATTTTTTACAGCAGCATCAATTGGGACTAATGCATTCTTGTCTTCTATGAAATCACCAAGTAAACTATCCTCTTCATCTCCGACAGGTGTTTCCAAGCTAATTGGCTCCTTGGCAATTTTTAAGACCTTTTTTACTTTATCTAAGGGCATATGTAATCTTTCAGCCAACTCTAGAGGAGTTGGCTCTCTTCCTATTTCTGATATAATTTGACGTGTTGTTCTTACAATCTTATTTATTGTCTCAATCATATGGACAGGTATTCTAATCGTGCGCGCTTGATCAGCAATAGAACGCGTAATTGCTTGTCTAATCCACCAAGTGGCATATGTTGAGAATTTATAGCCTCTTCTATATTCAAATTTATCTACAGCCTTCATTAGGCCAATGTTGCCCTCTTGTATTAGGTCTAAAAACTGAAGGCCTCTATTTGTGTATTTTTTTGCAATAGATATAACAAGACGTAAGTTAGATTCAATCATCTCTTTTTTTGCTCTATTTGCTGATCTTTCACCTTGTTGTACAGTACTAACTATACGTCTAAATTCACTAAGTGATATTTCAGAAGCCAGTTGGATTTCTTTAATCTCATCAATAAGCTTATTAATTTCAATATGATTCCTGTTAACAAACTTCTCCCAATTTTTACTTTTCTGTAAAAGAAGAGTTTGTATCCAATTTTTTTCAAAATTAAAATTTAAATAATTTTCTATAAATGACTCCCTTGAGACACCCGAATCAATCGCTAATCTAAGTATTCTACCTTCTCGAACCAATAATTTTTTATTCAATTCATAAAGTGATTCCATTAAAGCTTCAATCGTTGAAGGATTAAAATGAACTTCTTTCATAGAAGCGATCATTATTTTTTGAATTTTTTTATATTTTTTTTCTACTGAAGTATAATTTTTTTCATTTTTTTTATTAGCTAAATTTAATTCCTGACTATATTTTTGAAGTTTTTTAAATAACTTGTTTATTCCATCAAAATCTCTTAAGACTTTTGGTTTTAATTTTTCCTCCATTGCTGCAAGAGAAACATTGAGACCCTCTTCTTCATCTTCGTCATCTTCATTCTTGTCCTCTAAGTCATTTTCATCTTCTTTAAGTTTAATTTTATTATTGTTTTCTAGTTTTTCCTTTTTTGTATTTTCTTTTGTTTGTAAGTGTTTTTTTTCAGTATCGCCTTCTATAATATTTATTGTGTCTTCTTCTTTTGTATCTCCTACGTCAGACATGTCATAAGTTTGTTCCAAATCTACAATATCCCTTAAAAGCATCGTGCCTTCTTTAATAGAATCCTTCCAATTAATAATAGAGCGAATAGTCATAGGACTCTCACAAATTGCTCCAATCATTTTTTCACGACCCGCCTCTATTCTTTTTGCAATTGCTATTTCACCTTCGCGGCTAAGTAATTCAACTGCACCCATATCACGCAGGTAAAGTCTAACTGGATCATCTGTTTTTCCAGTTTGCTTTTTCTTTTCTTTTGCGTTTTCTTCTATTGCATTTTCATTAATTTTTTTATTTATAATTTCATTAGCTTCTTCTTCAGTTAAAACTGTTATATTATTTTTTTTCAGAAAACCTTCAACCTTTGCAACATTTTCAGGTATGCGAAATTTCTTTGGAATACTTTTCTCAATTATTTTACTTGTATAAGTTCCTTCAATCTTATGTTTTTGAATTAATTTAGTAACTATTTCTTTTAATCTATTATCAAACGATATAATTACTTTTTTCTTCTTTATGATTTTTTCTTTAGCTACATTTTTTAATATTTTTTTTGTTTTTTTAATTACTGGTTTTTTCTTATGTAAGACTTTTGTTAATATTTTTTTTGTTTTTTTTATTACTGTTTTTTTCTTATGTAAGATTTTTTTTCTAACTTGTTTTTTTAGATTTTTTTTCTTTTTGGAATGAACAGTTTTTTTTAAAACTTTCTTTTTAACCAAGGAAGTTTTTCTAACTTTCCCCCTTTTTTTTATTTTTAGCGCCATAATAATTAATCAGTGTCATTAAATAATTCAAAATTCATTTTTTGTAATTCTTCCCAATTTAATTGATTTGAATTATTCACAAAGTTATCTAGGCTTTTATTTATTTTTTTCAATTTTAAAAGCCTTGTATTTAGGTTTTGACAAGATTCTTTGACTTCTTGATAGGATTTTTTATCATCATATTTTGCAGATGCATAAGGAAAAATTTGATATATGCTTGAATCTAAACATTCTTTTAATATTTTTTTATATTTATCCTCCTTGAAATATTTGGAAATTACGTTGTTGTCTTTACTGGATATTGATATTTTTTCTAATTTATATAAAAAATCTTTATAAACTTGATCATACAAATCCGACTTCAGTAATTCAGAAATTATTTTTTTTCTAACAATCTTGTGATTTATGCTACTAGCAATAAAAGACAAGACTTGTTTTCTATATAAAGATGAATCAATTTTTTTTGGAATATTAATCTTATTTGTTGCCCAATCACGCTGTTGTTTTATTTTATTAAAAAAAAGTGATTTAAACTCGTTTTTATAAAAATATTTTATTTTTTTATCTTTAATAGTTTCAATTAATTCATCTAGATATTTGTCGTATGAAATTTTTTCATCAGCATTTTTAAATGAAACTGCTCCACTTGATTGATTAAAAATAAAATTGACAAGTGGTTGTGGTTTTTTAATTATTTCTACAAACTTTTCAAACGTAAAAGTGTTTATGAAGCTATCTGGGTCATATCCTTTATCAAGAATTATAAATTGTAAAAACTTTTTAGAAGTTATCATATGCAATGCCATTAAAGCTGATTTGAATGATGCATGAAGCCCTGCTTTATCACCATCAAACATTATTGTTGGCTTGGTAGAATACTTCCATGCAAGATTTAGTTGCTCTTCAGTCAAAGCTGTTCCAAGGGGCGCTACAACACTTTGTATGCCATTTTGATAAAGTGATATAACGTCCATATAACCTTCACAAATTAATAAATTATTTTTTTTTCGTGCTACATTTTTTGCATCTGCCAAATTGTATAATAAGTTTCTTTTGTGAAAAAAATAGCTTTCAGGAGAGTTTATATATTTAGGATTAGTGTCATCAAGCGCCCTTCCTCCAAAGCCAACAACATTTCCTCTTTCATCCATTATTGGAAAAATTAATCTTTTATAAAAATAATCTTTTATTTTATTATTTTTATCAATTTTGATGACATTACTTTTAACTATTTCTTCTTCACTAAATGATTTTGTTTTAAGATATTCATATAATGTTGATTTGCTATTGAAAGAATAACCAAGTTCAAATTTGGATATTGTATCCTTAGATAAATTTCTTAACTTTAAATATTCCCGGCAGTGTAAAGCTTCTTGATTATACAGATTATTTTGAAACCACTCAGATGATAGTTGTAAGATTTTATTAACTATATTTTCTTGTTTGGTTTTTTTATAATCTTTAAATTCAATATTAATACCAACTTTTTGAGCGAGTTCTTTTACAGCATCTTGAAAGCTATAATTATAGAGATCGGTGTATAGCGTAAAAATATCTCCTTTTGCTCCACAGCCAAAACAATAAAATGAACCCAAATTGTCATTTATTTTACATGATGGCGTTTTTTCTTTATGAAAAGGACAGCAACACCAATAATCATTCCCTTTTTTTGTAAGTTGAGTTTTTTTTTCTATTTCACCACTTAACAAAATTTTATTTTTTATTTTTTCTAAATCAATCTTAGAAAAAGACATTAGTTGTTAAGAATTAATTTTGCTATCTTTCCAGCCGTTGCCATATCAACACTCCCTGCATATTCAGATTTTAAATTATTCATTAAAGAACCCATATCTTTTAAGGATGAAAAGCTTTGTTTTTTTATTATTTCTTTAATAATTTCTTCTGTCTCTTTCGCATCAAGTTGTTTTGGCAAAAACTGTCTGATTAAATCAATTTCAAGTTCTTCTTTAACAATTAAATCATCGCGGGAAGCAATCTTAAAAGATTCAATAGAATCTTTTCTTTGTTTAATTAAGTTTTGAAGTAAAGCAAATATTTGATGATCATTAATTTGCTTGCTGGACTCACTTGTTCTATTCTCTATATCTTTATCTTTTATTGCGCTTTTTATTAAACGCAATATATTTGCTTTTTCTAAATTTCTTGATTTAATGGCTTCCTTGTAACTCTCTTCAATTGACACTCTTAAACTCATAAACTCTCTTTACTTACTTAAATAGAATCGATTATAAAATGAAAAATCACTAATATAACTCTTCTCATTAATTACAACTATTCCTTGACTAAGCTTATTAAAATGCCTAGTTAACGGCAGTTTGCTTTCATTTAATTTATGCTGAAAGACCATTTAATTCAACCATCACTTAAATCTCCCTCAGCTGCTCTTATTCTTGAAAACGGTGATATTTTTTGGGGAAATGGGATTGGTTCAGAAAGCTACGCTATTGGTGAACTTTGTTTTAATACATCTCAAACAGGCTATGAAGAGATACTCACAGATCCTTCTTATGCAAGGCAGATTATTACTTTTACCTTTCCGCACATAGGAATTGTTGGAGTAAATTCAATTGATATTGAATCTTCAAAAATACATGCTTGTGGATGCGTAATTAATCAAACCCTCAGCGCCCGAAGCAGTTGGAGAAGTGATGAAGATTTAGATTTTTTTTTTACTAAAAACAAAATTGCCTGTATTACCAATATAGATACTCGTCAAATCACTAGATTACTTGCTAAAGAAGGGGCTAAAAAAGCAGCGATTGTTAATTTTGGTAACAATATAGAAGATATAGATAAAATTAAGGAAGAAATAAAAAAATGGGATGGTCTAAAAAATCTTGATTTGACTAAAATCGTATCTACTCAATCAAAATATGATTGGAATGAAGGTGTTTGGAATTTAGAAATTAATAATTACACAACAGCTCAGAATAAAAAAAAATATAAAATAGCTTGCATAGATTTTGGCATTAAAAGAAACATTTTAAGAAATTTTCATCATTATGATTTTGATTCTATTGTCTTAAATGCAGAATCTTCTTATGATAAAATTATGTCTATATACCCAGATGGTGTCTTTCTATCAAATGGTCCAGGTGATCCTTTTGCAACTGGAGAATATGCTGTAAAAACTATTAAGAAGTTAATTGACATAGGCATCCCTATTTTCGGCATTTGTTTGGGTCATCAGATTTTAAGTCTTGCATTAGGCGCAAAAACTAAAAAAATGTTTCAAGGTCATAGGGGGGGGAACCATCCTGTAAAGAATTTAGAAACAAATAAAGTTGAAATAACATCTCAAAACCATGGTTTTGAAGTTGATCGAGACAGTCTTTCTGAGGATATTATTGAAACTCATATTTCTTTATTTGACGGCACTAATGAAGGAATTCGTCATAAAAAACTTCCTATATTCAGTGTGCAATATCACCCAGAGGCAAGCCCTGGACCTCATGATAGTCATTATTTATTTAATAAATTTGAGTCATTAGTAAAAAAAAATGCCAAAAAGAACTGACATAAAAAAAATTCTCATTATTGGAGCAGGTCCAATCGTTATAGGACAAGCATGTGAATTTGATTATTCGGGTGCCCAAGCTTGTAAATCTCTTAAAGATGAAGGTTATGAGATAATTCTAATTAATTCCAATCCAGCGACCATCATGACTGATCCTGAAATTGCAGATAAAACATATATTGAACCTATTACAAAAAAATTTGTTGAAGAAATTATCAAAATTGAAAGTCCTGACGCTCTTCTTCCAACAATGGGCGGCCAGACAGCTTTAAATGTTTCAATGGAATTATTTAAAGAGGGTATTCTAAAAAATCACAATGTTAAAATGATTGGGGCAAATCCTAACTCAATTGAATTAGCTGAAAACAGACAAAAATTTAAGGAAGCGATGCACGAAATTAATTTAACTTGCCCTAAAAGCGTGATTGTTGAAAATATTAACCAAGCTATTGATGTGAAAAAAGAATTGCATCTCCCTCTTGTAATTAGACCTAGTTTTACCCTAGGTGGTACAGGCGGAGGGGTTGCCTACAACGATAATGAATTTTTTGATTTATGTCATAGGGGGATAAATGCAAGTCCAACTAATCAAATTCTTATTGAAAAATCAGTTGCAGGTTGGAAAGAATTTGAAATGGAAGTTGTTAGGGACTCTAACGATAATTGTATTATTGTCTGCTCTATTGAAAATATAGATCCTATGGGTGTTCACACTGGAGACAGCATAACTGTAGCGCCGGCTTTAACTTTAACTGATAAAGAATATCAACTACTCCGTAATGCAAGCATAAAAGTTTTAAGAAAAATTGGAGTAGATACTGGTGGCTCAAATGTTCAGTTTGCAATCAACCCAGATAGTGGTGAGTTTAACATAATTGAAATGAATCCAAGAGTAAGTCGATCTTCCGCTCTAGCCTCAAAAGCAACAGGATTTCCCATTGCTAAAATTGCAGCGAAATTAGCTGTAGGATTTACTTTAGATGAATTAAAAAACGACATTACAAAAACAACACCTGCTAGTTTTGAGCCTAGCATAGATTATGTAGTAACAAAAATTCCACGATTTACTTTTGAAAAGTTTATCGGGACAGATTCCAATTTAACTACATCTATGAAATCTGTTGGCGAAGCAATGAGTATTGGACGAAACTTTACGGAATCTCTTCAAAAAGGTTTTGCATCTCTTGAACATGATTTAGATGGTCTTGACACTCCAAAAAATATTTCGTTAACAAAAGAAAATATAATTAAAGAACTACAAATACAATCTTCACAGCGACTTTTGGTAATAGGCGAATCATTACGGTTAGGTGTTGAAAAAAATGAAATAAACAAGATAACTAAATATGATCCTTGGTTCATAGAAGAAATTGATACAATTATTCAACTTGAAAAAATTATTAAGAAAAATGAATTGAATAAAGAAATTTTATTGTTCGCAAAATCCAAAGGATTTTCTGATAAAAAAATTGCTAGATTAAAGAATGACAAAGAAATCAATATCAGAAAAAAACGATATGAATTAAATATTACACCAGTTTTTCGTTTAGTTGATACTTGTGCAGGAGAGTTTAATTCCAAAACCCCTTATCTCTATTCTTCCTATGATTGGAGTTTTTATAATAAAAAATTTTGTGAAGCAAAACCTACAAATAGAAAAAAAATCATTATATTAGGTGGCGGACCAAACAGAATCGGTCAAGGAATTGAATTTGATTATTGTTGCGTTCATGCCGTGTATGGTCTCAAAGAGCTTGGCATTGAAACAATTTTGATTAATTGTAATCCAGAAACTGTTTCTACTGACTATGATACTGCCGACCGATTATATTTTGAACCATTAACTGCAGAAAGTGTAATTGAAATACATAATAAGGAGTCAGAAAATGGAGAAGTGCTTGGTGTGTTTGTTCAATTTGGAGGACAAACCCCTTTAAAAATTGCAAAACAATTAGAATATGCAAATATTAATATCTTAGGAACATCTACTCAATCTATTGATCTTGCTGAAGATAGAAAATTATTTAGTAAAATATTAAATGATTTAGAAATTAAACAACCCCTAAATGGAATTAGTAATAATATTGATCAAACATTAAATGTTGCTAATAAAATTGGTTATCCTGTTTTAATTAGACCTTCTTATGTCCTTGGCGGAAGAGCTATGGAAATCGCTTATGATGATAATACTTTAAGACAATATGCTGAAAAAGCGATGTTAGTATCTTCTAATAATAACATACTAATTGATCAATACTTAGAAAATGCCATAGAAATTGATGTTGATTTAATTCGTGATCAAGATGACAAGGTATTCATAGCTGGAATCATGGAGCATATTGAAGAAGCTGGAATACATTCAGGAGATAGCGGGTGTTCGCTTCCCCCTTTTTCAATTAATACCGATATAGAAGATCAAATTGTAGTTTGGGTAACAAAAATCGCTCATAAAATTAATGTTATAGGCCTGATGAATGTTCAATTAGCCCTTAAAGACAACCAGTTATATGTTTTGGAAGTTAATCCACGAGCAAGTAGGACTGTTCCTTTTGTTGCTAAATCAATTAACATTCCTATAGCCAAGATTGCTGCAAAAGTCATGGTTGGAAAAAAATTGAATGAATTAGTTAATTCACTAAATCGAAAAAAATTAGATAATTTCAGTGTAAAAGAGTCTGTCTTTCCATTTAATAAATTTGATGGCGTAGATTTAATACTTGGTCCAGAAATGAAATCTACAGGTGAAGTAATGGGTTTAGACAAAAATTTTTTATCTGCTTTTATTAAAAGCCAAATTGCCTCTGGAACAAATTTACCAAAAAAAGGAAATGTTTTTTTATCTATTGATGATGATAATAAGAGCAAATTACTTCCCATTGCAAAAAAATTAAAACAATTAAGTTTTAAAATAATAGCTACAAAGGGAACTGCTTCATTTCTTAATAATAACGGGGTTGAAGTAACTATGGTTAACAAAGTTAAAGAAGGTAGTCCTCATATTGTAAATTTATTGCTATCTCAGAAAATAGATTTAGTGATTAACACCACGAAAACACAGCATTCAATAAGAGACAGTTACAGCATAAGACGTACATCTTTAATGAATAACATTCCATATTACACTACGATGGCCGGTGCAAAAGTTGCTGTAGACGCCATTGAAGTCTTGAGGAAAAATACCTTAACTGTTACATGCCTTCAGTCAATAAACTAATATGTATTGACTTTAAAACAAATAAGACCATCATATTATTATGAATAAAGCACCAATGACTGAATCCGGTTATAAGAATTTGCAAGATGAATTGAAAAAACTTGTTAATACAGAAAGGCCGGCAATAATTGCTGCAATTGCTGAAGCAAGGGGTCATGGAGATCTTTCAGAGAACGCGGAATATCAATATGCAAAAGAGCAACAAAGTCATATTGAATCAAAAATTTCAGAATTAGAAAACACCATTATGCAAGCTGAAATTATTGATATTTCAAAATTATCAGGAAAAGAAATAATGTTTGGAGCCACAGTTAAGATTAAAGATAATGAAACAGGCGAGCAATCAACCTATCAAATTGTTGGAGAATATGAATCTGATATAGAAAATAAAAAAATTTCTATAAGTAGTCCTATGGCTCGAGGATTAATTGGCAAATCTAAAAATGATTTTGTTGAAATTAATAGTCCTAAAGGAATAAGATTTTACACCGTTATATCAGTAAGATTTCAATAATAATTTTGGATTTCAGTAATAAAAATATTTGGGTCGTAACAGACGGATCCCAAGGTATGATAAGCCAGGTTAATGGATTAGCTCAGCGGTTAAGCAAAAGAATCTTTAATATTAAAATTGATTTAATTTTCCCCTGGTCTATTCTTCAGCCAGGCTTTCTCCCTGTTTATCGATGGATATTTAAAAATAAAATAGATTTTTATAACAAACCACATATGGTAATTAGTTGTGGAAGAAAAAGTGTCTATTTTTCATTATATTTAAAAAAGATATTTATGAAAAAAATAATTACAATACACATACAAAATCCTAAGATTAATTTTAATAAATTTGATTTTGTTATTTCACCAAATCACGACAATATAGAAGGTGCTAATGTAATCAAATCCGTTGGAGCAATACATCAATTTACTAATAAAATGATTGAATCAAAAAAAAATTCCTATCTCTCTGTTCCAAAAAATAATTTAATCAGCTTTATTATAGGTGGAAACAACAGACATTATAAATTCACAGAAGAAAGTTTACTAGACTTAATCAACAAAATAAAATATTTGAAAAAAAGATATTCAAAATTTAATTTTTTAGTAATTAGCTCCAGAAGAACAGATTTTGATGTTATTAGATTTATGGAAGAAAAATTAGATAAAATTGCATATATATGGAATGGTGTTGGTGAAAATCCTTATATTTTTGCCCTTAATAATTCTATATTTTTTGTAGTCACCTCTGACTCAACATCAATGATTTCTGAATGTGCATTTACAGGTAAACCTATTTTTGTTTTTCATCTACCTTTTAAGAGATTGAGCAAAAGAATTGAAAACTTTCATCATGAATTTGAAAATTTGAAGATCACAAAAAAATTTTTAGATCATGTTGATTTGAATCCATGGCAATATGAAACCCTTGATGAGGCAAAAAGAATATCTGGTATTATAAAAGAAAGAATAATAAAAGGTTTTAATGAATTTAGATAATACTCTTGAATGCTCATATCCATTTAAACATTGGGCATTATCTGAATGTTTAAATAATGAAACTTTAAGTGAAATTTCTTTTGCCCAGATTCCAGATGGAGAAAGGATATATGATGGAACAAGAGCAGCTGACCATACAGGCAAAGGTGTAGATGGTAAACTCCGTCTTTTTGTTGATAAAAACAATTGTCAATATTTCCCAAACTTAACTAAACTTATTAATAAATTTCAAGGTGGTTTAACATCTAAGATTTCTCTATTATTGCAAAAAAATTTATCAAAATCTTTTGTAAGACTTGAGATTATTGGTGATAAAAAAGGTTTTTGGCTAAAACCACATAAAGATATTCCTGAAAAACTAATGACAATGATGATTTGGGTTAATCCAAGCAATGAGCTTGATAATCTTGGGACCGATTTATATAATGAAAAATTTGAACTTGTTAAAACAATAAAATATCATCATAACACTGGTTATTTTTTTTCATCTGGAAATGATACTTGGCACGGATTAGAAATGAAAGAAATTAAAAAAGAGAGACGATGCATTCAAATTAATTATGTTTCATTTAAAACTGATTGGCCTGTAATTGCTTAGGTCAAGTTGAAAATTAATATTCAGATACAATATTATATTATAGAAGATGTCTAAAAAAATAGAGATAAATGTTTTAATAATCGGTTCAGGACCAGCTGGTTACACCGCGGCTATATATGCTGCAAGAGCCAATCTTCAACCGCATCTAGTATCAGGGTTGGAGTTAGGTGGTCAATTATCCACTACTACAGATGTTGAAAATTATCCAGGTTTTGGAGATATCATACAAGGACCTTGGCTTATGGAACAAATGAAGGCTCAAGCAAAAAAAGTTGGGACAGTAATACATAATGATATAATTACTGATATCAATTTTCAAACCAAGCCTTATGTTGCGACTACTGATTCAGGAGTTCAGTTTAAAAGTAAGTCAATCATTATATCTACTGGAGCTCAAGCAAAATGGCTTAATATTGATAGCGAGGAAAAATTTAAAGGCTACGGTATTTCAGCATGTGCTACATGTGATGGTTTTTTTTTCAAACATAAAGAAGTTGCTGTAATTGGTGGAGGAAATACTGCAGTAGAAGAAGCATTATATTTAACCAATTTTGCATCTAAAGTAACATTAATTCACCGAAGGGATTCCCTGCGAGCTGATAAAATATTACAAAACAGATTATTAAAAAATCCAAAAATAAAAATTTTATGGAATAAAAAAGTAATAGAATTTATTGGAAGTAAAGATCCAATCTCATTGGAAAAAATAATACTTGAGGACACAATTAATCAAGAACATTCTGAACTTTCTGTGTCAGGTGTTTTTATTGCTATAGGCCATGATCCCGCGACTTCATTGTTTGTAAATAAACTTAATATGGATAAAGAAAATTATATAATCACAAAACCTGATAGCACAGAAACAAGCATTGAAGGAGTTTTTGCAGCTGGAGATGTTAAAGATAAAATATACCGTCAAGCTATAACTGCTGCTGGTATGGGGTGTATGGCTGCCTTAGAAGCTGAGAAATTTTTAGCTGAGCTAAATTAATTAACCCTGCCTAGCTTTCATTCTAGGTTTTTTCTTATTAATTATGTAAATACGTCCTTTGCGTCGCACCAATTTACAACCTCTATCTCTGGTTTTGGCTGATTTCAACGAACATCTAACTTTCATATTAATAAGCCTATTAAATTCTAGGTATATTTTTGTCAAATGTATATTAGATATAAGAAAATCAAATGTATATTAGATATAAGAAAATATGAGGAATATTTGCATTTCTGGACGCTCAAATGTTTTAGGAGCTAATGGTATGGCCGCTACTTCGCAGCCCTTGAGCTCTCTAGAAGCAATATCAATATTAAAAAAAGGTGGCAATGCAATTGATGCCGCTATAGCGGCATCAGCTGTGCAGTCTGTAATAGAGCCTGGTTCAACAGGGGTAGGGGGGGATTGTTTTGCATTAATTTCCCTTAATGGTAAAAAACCAGTTTCTGTTAATGGTTCTGGGATTGCACCAAAAAAAGCCACCTTAAAGTATTTTGAAGAAAAAAATATCACAGAAATTGGATTATTGAGTCCTGACTCTGTCACTATTCCAGGAGCAGTGCATGCATGGTATTCAATGCATCAAAAATTTGGTAAATTGGATTTCGAGCAACTTTTTGTTACTGCGAAAAATTATGCAAGAGATGGTTTTCCAATTCATGAGGTTATGGCCAAGACTTGGAATAAAAATATTAAAAAAATTTTACAAAATGAATCAACAAAAAAAATTTTTTCAAAAAAAGGCAAATCATATCAATTTGGCGAAATTCATAAAAACATAGATTTAGCTAATACTCTTAATTCAATTGCAAAAAACGGCATAAAGGATTTTTATGAAGGATATATTGCATTAGATATTGTAAAATCGCTTAATGAACTTGGCGGTTGTCATGAAATAGAAGATTTTCATCAACAAAAAACAATTTTTTCTGACAGTATTTACATTAATTTCAAAGGTAAAAAAATTCACCAATGTCCCCCAAATGGACCGGGAATAACTGTTTTAATAATAATGGCTTTGTTGGAGAGATTTGATTTTAACAACATGCATCCTTTGAGCGTTGATAGATTTCATTTGCAGGCTGAAGCAACAAAAATAGCTTTTGAAGTCAGAGAAAATCTTATTGGAGATCCAAATTTTTTTAACATAGACGTCAATCGTTTAATTAAAAAAGAATTCATCACAGACTTGGTTAAAAAAATTTCAATAAACAAGTGTTATGTTCCAAAAAAACTTTCCATCACCGCCCACCCTGAAACAATTTATTTAACTGTTGTTGATAAAGATTTGAATGCCGTTTCCTTTATTAACTCGATCGCATTTGCTTTTGGCAGCGGAATAACATCAAAAAATACCGGAGTATTGCTTCAAAACAGGGGCGTGAACTTTAGACTTCAAAAAAACCATCCAAATTCATTTGATGGTCACAAAAGACCATTGCATACAATTATACCTGGATTAGTTACTGATAATAATGAGGTTGTCTTATCATATGGGGTAATGGGAGGGCAATATCAACCTGTAGGACATTCTCAAGTTCTTCAAAATATATTTGATTTTGGTATGAATGTTCAAGAAGCAATTGATTTTCCAAGAGCTTTTTATCTAAATGATAAATACAAATTTGAAAAATCTTTTCCTAAAGATATACTTGAGCAATTAAAAAACAAAGGACACGATACGATTTATACAGATGAGACGCATGGCGGGGGTCAAGCTATATTCTTAGATAGAAATAAGGGCGTGTTGATAGGCGGTTCTGATTTTAGAAAAGATGGGTGCGCAATCGGATATTAGCTACATTTTTCCAAAAGTATCGTTATACTGATTGCTTACTCTAATAAAGGTTGTGCACTTGCTAAGTTGTTTTAATGTTAGCGCTCCGACATATGTGCAGCTGCTTCTAACGCCTCCTAAAATATCCCTAATAGTATTATCCAAATCTTTTCTAAGGGGAATCTTAACTTTTTTACCCTCACTTGAACGGTAATTTGCTAAACCTCCATAATGTTTTTCATTGGCTTCTTCAGAACTTGAGCCATAAAATTCAATATAATCTATTCCATTTTGCCTAATAATCTTCCCCCCACCTTCTTTATGACCTGCTAGCATACCTCCAAGCATAACAAAATCAGCGCCACCTCCAAATGCTTTAGACACATCACCTGGACACGTACATCCGCCATCAGCGATGATATGTGCCCCTAGTCCGTGAGCTGCATCTGCGCATTCAATTACAGCGCTTAGCTGAGGATAACCAACACCAGTCTGCACTCTTGTTGTACAAACACTTCCCGGGCCAATACCTACCTTAACTATATCTGCGCCACTTAAAATCAACTCTTGGGTCATATCAGCTGTAACCACGTTTCCTGCTATTATTGTTTTCGACGGATGTTTTTCTCTGACAGAAGAGATAAAATGACTAAAATTTTCTGAATATCCGTTAGCAACATCTATGCAAATGAATTGGAAATAACTATGTTCACTTAATATTTGATTCAATCTAGCGAAGCTTTCTTTACTTGTACCGCAACTAAGCGCAACATAATTAAAAATATCTTTAATTGATTTAAAACCATTAATGATTTGTAAATCATGCTGTTTGGTCAATGCTGTCATGATGCTGTGCTTGGCTAAGCTACTTGCAACATCTAACTCTCCAACACCATCCATATTTGATGCTATGATGGGTATTCCTAACCATTCTTTGTTAGAATGTTTAAACTTGTAAGTTCTGCTTAATTCTACTTGTTTTCTACTTTTTAATGTACTTCTTTTTGGCCTAAATAAAACATCCGAATAGTCGAGTTTAATTTCTTCTTCAATGCGCATATTAGAAATAAGTGTTATTTAATCCTAAAAATTAATATATTCGTCTAATAAAATTAAAACTGATCCTAAACAACTATAAATTATGTCAACAGATATAAATACCTTAGTAAATCAAGAAAAAAAAGATTTTAATGTTTATTATAGAAACTTATTAAAATCAAATTTGTCAAATGATGATTTAGCTAAAGCCATGGTATATGGATCAATGAATGGAGGTAAGAGAATAAGGCCCTTTATTGTAAGCGTATTTGCTAAAATTGCCAAAATTAAAAAAAATAATTATTTAAGACTCTCAGCAGCTATAGAGAGCATACATTCATATTCTCTAATTCATGATGATCTGCCAAGTATGGATAATGATGATTATAGAAGGGGAAAATTAAGTGTTCATAAAAAATTTAATGAAGCAAAGGCAATTTTAGCTGGAGATTCATTGCATGATCTGGCTTTTGAAATCTTGTCTGACAAGAAAATCCATAAAAAAAGTAATGTAAGGATTAATTTAGTTGAAAGATTATCTAAGGTTTTAGGTTCAAAAGGATTAGCTGGCGGTCAGTCATTGGACTTGTTATTTGAAAATACGAATGTGACTGTAAATCAAATTTTAAAAATGTATTTAATGAAAACCTCGGCTTTATTTAGTTATTGTTGTGTCGCACCATTTATTCTTGCGGAAAAAAACAAAAAAGATTTTAAATTTGCTGAAGAATTTGGAAATTTATATGGTTTAATATTTCAAATTCTTGATGATATTAATGACGAAACTGAGAATTTTCTTTTTTTAGGAAAGACTCCAGGAAAAGATAAACGACAAGGCAAAAGTACCTTTATTTCTATTATTGGCAAAGAAAAGGCAATTGTTTTTTGTAATAATAAAATAAATAAATTTATAAAATCCAACAAAAGGTATTTTAGCAGATGGCAAATACTTGAAGAAGTATTATCTTTTGATATAAAAAATTTTCTTAAATAGAATCCACTGACCTCCAACTATGTTGAATATATGAGCAATAAATAAAGAGTGAAGAGATAATATGAATAATCGTAATTTATGGTTGTTAACTTTAAGCCAAGCATTTGGTTTTAGCCTCGCCACTGTTAATGTTTTTTTAAGTGGAATTATCGGTTCCCGACTTATTTCAATAAAAGCTCTTTCAACTTTACCTCCCGCATTATTCATCATTGGTACAGCTTCTTGCGCCATTTTTGCATCTTATGTAATGAGCAAGTTCGGCCGGAAATTCGGTTTTGTATGCGCTTCAATCGGCAGCTCCCTCTCTTCTCTTCTCGCGGCTTATTCAATCAGCATTGAAAGTTTTGTATTTTTTTGCATTTCCTGTTTGCTGATGGGGATGGGTTTAGCCTTTGTTCATCAATATCGATTTGCTGCGAGCGAGAGCGTTGATAAAGAAAAAATTCCAAAAGCAGTTTCAATGATTTTGCTGGGTGGAATTTTATCAGCCCTGATAGGACCTAATATCGCAAATTTATCTAAAGATTTGTTTTTTGATAAACTTTATGCTGGTTCATATCTATCCTTAGCTTTTCTGGTCCTGCTGCCTGCTGTTTTATTAACTTTTTTGAAAAGTATGAATGAATCTGAAAGTGACAGATCTTTTCAGGGAAGAAGTTATATGGAATTAATTTTACAACCAAGATTCTTGCAAGCAATTACCGCCACCGCTTTTGCTTATGCAATTATGGCCTTTTTGATGACCGCAACGCCCATAAGCATGCACGTTAATGAAAAGTTTAATTTAGATGCAACAAAATCTGTGATCCAATGGCATATCATTGCCATGTTTCTACCCTCGCTTATCACGGGGAAATTAATTCAAAGGTTGGGACACAGCATGATCATGTACTTTGGGATAACTTTTTTTGCAATCTGTATTTTTTTAAGTTATTTTTTCGACCAGACATTTTTCAATTACGCAATCGCATTAGTATTCCTTGGTTTTGGGTGGAATTTTTTGTTTGTTTCCGGGACAAGCTTACTGGTTATCAGCTATAGGTCAGAAGAGAAATATAAAGCCCAGGCATATAATGATTTTACTGTATTCAGTGCACAAGGAATGGCCGCTCTCTCAGCAGGATTATTTCTTAACATGACAAGCTGGCAAACTATAAATCTGATGTGTCTTCCCTTTTTAGCGATCATAGCACTGACCATTTGGAGAGCGGATAGAGTGGAAACATAAAATAATTTTGAAAAATGGAATGAAAAAAACAATAATAGTTTTTGGAATAATGATTATATTATTATTAATTCCTTATGTTTATGTAATGATTAACTATTAATTTTAAAAAACTCATCTATTTCTCTGTTTGAATTAATCCTTGTATAAACCACCTCTGTAGAAATATTACTACTTTTTGATGAAAAAACTGGCAAAAGACTAAATTAATAAATTTTTCGGAAAAATTTAAGTATATATAAAATCGCTTATGGCAAAAATTCTAATTTTAGGTGCTGGCTCAATGGGATCGGCTTTCTCAGTTCCGTTGATTGAACGCCAACATGAAGTAATAATAGCGGGCACTCATCTTGAAGATGCATTCATCGATGAAATGAAAAAAAATAATAATTTTCATCCCGGTTTGAAACTTCATCTTTCAGAGAAGACAAACATTATAAAATATATGAACTTGTCTAAGGAATTAAGAAAGAATCCAGATTTAATTGTGCTCGGGATAAGTTCTAAAGGAATCAACTGGGTTGTTGATCAATTAGGTGCTTTTTTTAACGATGGCACATTGCCCCCCATTCTGATGCTTACAAAAGGCCTAAGTATTCATGAAAATAAATATGAATTATTGGTTGATAAACTGGAGAGACTGCTAATTAACAAGGGATTTAAAAATACAAATATTTCTGCGGTTGCCGGCCCCTGTCTCGCCAATGGGTTGGCCAATAAAGTTCATACCAGTGTTATCTTTGCAAATAAGAATTTAAAAACTGTTGAGTGGTTAAAGGATATTTTGACCACTGATTATTACCATCCTTCAATTTCTAACGACATGACAGGGATTGAAGTTTGCGCGGCTATAAAAAATATTTTTTCAATGGTTATCGGCTTCTCTAAAGGACTGTATGATGAAACTGCGGAGGATGAATTAAAAGAAAACAACTACCTTAATACTTCCGCCTCCTTAATCAGTCAGTCTCTGTATGAAATGGGGTTGT
>Ga0187833_10001007_pt1 | contig 33158 bp, 28 predicted proteins | sample ETNtaG_37_FD_167968 | JGI IMG/M metagenome (GOLD analysis project Ga0187833, IMG submission 167968) | Marine microbial and viral communities from oxygen minimum zone, Eastern Pacific Ocean - ETNP2014_SV_400_PacBio MetaG (Illumina Assembly) | ecosystem: Environmental > Aquatic > Marine > Hypoxic...
GTAATCTCCAACCATGTGCCCCACGCCAGCCTGGTGCGGATACAAACCGGTCAGCAGCGAAGCCCTTGTAGGACAACACCGCGCCATGTTGTACATCTGTGAAAACCGCATCCCGCCGGCGGCCAGACGGTCGAGGTTTGGTGTGATTATCTCCGAGCCGAAACAGCCGAGGTCAGAATAGCCCATGTCGTCGGCGAGTATAAGGATGATGTTGGGTCTTGCCGGAGTGTTGTTCAATTACCGGATTCCTATTTAAAGTATTGTTCTTGTCGATCTTACTAAAGCTCTGACGGTCTTTGAACGGTCCCGTGAAAGGCGAGAGCTATACCATCAGGTCCCCCCCACTGATATCAAGTGCCTGCCCGGTAATGTAGGCGGCGCGGTCTGACGCAAGGAAGGCAACAAGCTCGGCAGCCTCAAAAGGCTCGCCTAGCCGGTGAATTGGAAAGCCGTCCGTGTATCGGTTTATCCGGTCTTGGTCTACCTCCTGCCGCACCATCTCGGTATCGATCAGGCCCGGACAGATGGCGTTCACGGTGATACCGTGAGGCGCCTCCTCCATCGCCATATGACGCGTCAGGCCCAGGACGGCATGCTTTGACGCCGTGTAGTGAGCGCCGCCAAGTGTGCTCGTGGTCTTACCCGCCGTAGAGGAGAAATTAACTATCCTGCCCCAGCCGGATCGGCGCATGGAGGGAAGTACTGCCTTTGAAGGCAGAAAAGTGCCTTTGAGGTTCACATTCAGCACCAGGTCCCACTCATCCTCGTCCATATCGAACACCGGGGTGCGGCGGAGAATCCCCGCCGCGTTTACCAAGATGTTGATGTGCCCGTATTCATCCGACGATCGGGCGATCAGCAAATCAACTACATCCGGGTCAGTTACGTCACCGTTGACCGCTATAGCTGCCGATCCTTTTGAAATCAGGTATTCGGCGGTAGCCAGCCCTGCCTCAGGCTTTTGATCGTTCACTACAACAAAGGCACCGGCCGCTGCCAATCTGACAGCCACAGCGAAACCCATTCCACGCCCTGCACCCGTTACTATCGCAACCCGTCCGGCCAGTTCATCTGGTATTGCTACCGGTGGCTGAGGATTTTCCAAGTCCATATCGGTTTTTTCCTTATTCAAGCGCTTTCACGCTATGACTTTCATTCTCCGGCCAATCTTCACGAACGCTGCGACAGCTCGGTCTATCTGCCCGAACGTATGCCCCGCGGACATCTGTGTTCTGATGCGTGCCTGCCCAAGTGGCACCACCGGGTAGGAAAATCCTACAACGTACACTCCTTCCTCAAGGAGATGTTCGGCCATACCCGTTGCCAGTCTGGCCTCACCTAACATGACGGGAATAATGGGGTGGTCTCCGGGAATCAGATTGAAACCGGCAGCGAGCATGCCAGAGCGGAAACGTTGGCTGTTCTCAAGTAGCTTTACCCGGTTTTTGGCACCTTCTTCAATGATGTCCAGTACTTTTAGAGAGGTGGCCGCGATGACAGGAGCAAGAGTATTAGAAAACAGGTAGGGCCGAGATCGCTGCCTGAGCAGCTCCACGATCTGCCTGCGGCCCGATGTATATCCACCTGAAGCACCCCCCAAGGCCTTTCCGAGCGTTCCGGTGACGATATCAACTCGGTCCGTCACATTGGCGCGTTCAGGAGTGCCACGTCCGTTTTCACCAATCAGGCCAACTGCATGCGAGTCATCCACCATCACCAGGGCGTTGTATCGATCAGCAAGATCACAGATGGCCCGCAAATTGGCAAAGCTGCCGTCCATCGAGAAAACTCCGTCAGTTGCTATAAGTCGCCGACGCGCTCCCCGGGCCTCGACCAGCTTTGACTCCAGGTTCGCCATGTCATTATTGGAATATCGAAAGCGGCGGGCTTTGCAGAGACGAATCCCGTCGATTATGGACGCGTGGTTCAGCGCGTCGCTGATAACAGCGTCGTCGGGTCCAAGGATAGTTTCGAACAATCCTGTATTCGCGTCGAAACAGGAAGAATAAAGAATAGTATCCTCGGTACCAAGAAAACTGCTCAGGCGGCTTTCAAGCTGTGCATGTATGTCCTTCGTGCCACAAATGAAGCGCACAGAGGACATCCCGAATCCGTGTTCTGCGATTGCCTCACGTGCTGCCTCAATAACGACCGGGTGGCTGGAGAGTCCCAGGTAGTTGTTCCCGCAAAGATTAATGACCTCTGACCCGTCCTGCATTCGAACCAAAGTTCCTTGCGGCGAAACGATAACGCGTTCGGATTTATAGAGGCCAGCCTCCCGAATATCCGAGACCTCCAGGTCGAGCTGGTCGAGAAAGCTCTGTTCCATATCTACACATAATTCCTTTTTGAACGTAATCAAACCTGAGAGAAGTATAGGTCAGGACCAATGGTTTCAAATCTCCTCTGCAACCTTGAAGCTAAATCAGGTGTCGCAATATATCGGGGATCCGGCAGAGTTTAGTGCGAAGTGATCGATGGTGCCAGTTGCCATCAGGGTCCTGCCACTGGCACCATCTAGGATTAATGCCAGTTTTAATGGGCAAAATTCGTCAGTTCAACGTGAGATTAGTGACGGGCCGGGGACTCGAACCCCGAACCTAGTGATTAAGAGTTCCGTTAATCCTGTGTTCGATGGTCTCCTATTCTATTAATTCATACTGAAAATAGCAGTTAAGACTTAGGGTCACTATCGTCCCATGCTTCCCCATATCCGATCGTTTGTGGGCAAGTTAGTGGTCAGTCATTATTGAGATCTGGCCGAAATTAGTGATTTGGTTACCCGCACAGACTTACGGAAATCAAAAAAAGTTGTTTAGGAGATACGACGGCTTTGGCGATAGTTACCGATGCGATTCGTAAAAGAGTGCTATTCGCCAACTTCGCATGGCCACGTTATCGGAATTTCGCAGCGAATGCACCAGTTCATCGATTCCGTGATCCAATAGGGAATCAATACAGTTTCGAACTGGGTACAGAAGAATTCGGCGAATGGGTGAGTTGAAGTTCAAAAGATCATTCACCAAAGCCAGGTCTAATTCAAGAATTACCGGGGAGCGGAAGCACTCAAGACTTTACTAATGGTGTGGCACGTTTCATTTCAAGTTTGACTCTCCCGATTGCGGCGACCCTCATGGTGTAGGCATCCCTGGCCGATTGCGTCATTACCTGAAATATCATGATGGCAAATAAAATGATGCCAATAAATCCGCTTACCCCTGAAACTCCAAGGGCACGTTCACCGATCTCCGATATTGAAAAACCGAATACCAGTCGGATGACGACACTAATGGTCAGGAAAACTAATGCTGCATTCATTAAATGGGGATAGCGGATATCCGCACCCTCAAAAATGGGGATGAAACGAGATGCCGCTCCAAAGATCAGATTGGTCACAAATCCGAGCGTTAACACGTGTATCACCGGTAGAGAAACCTGTGCGGCTATGATATTTGTCAGTCCGGTTTCATCTAATGCGATCAGAATTAACATCACACAGCCAATTAAGAGCCAGTAAAATCCTAATCGTATGTACAAGCCATATCGCTTATAACCGACAGGAATTCTATAAACTGATTTACTTGCCGGTTCCAATACTCGCAAGGCTACGGTGAACAGCCCCGCACCAACTGAAGTCAAGATTAAACCGACCGGTGCAACTACTTGGCCTAATTCTCCAAATCGACCAACTATAACCACTACAAGTCCTAACTGAACCATAACAAGTGATAAACGATTCATTCGTTCATGCATCGGTTTCAGTAGTAAGAACCCACGAATAGCTTTTGCGGAAATACCGAAAATAAAACTCATAATGAACCCAAATATAGCAACATAGATAAGGGCTTCATTCCAAGGGGGATGGCCTAATGGCGCACCTTGCATCGCCATTCGAGATGTAATCGCAAGATGAATCATCCCGGAAAACACGGCCCAAATTACCCCCACTACAAGCCAAATTTCCGCTGGACCTGATTTACTGGCCGAATACCGAATAACCCCATACAAAGTCCAACCGAAAACGACCATTGCAATAAACAATAAAATGCCACCTGCCGCCATAAGCAAACCAGCAATCGGTAACATGTCTAGAGTCTGACCGGTGAATCGTGCCAACAACCCCGATATCACCAGCCACATGCTTAGTTGTTGGGGAACTGGATATTGAATGGGCCGGTTGAAAATCCGTGGTACAACATGATACGCAAGCCCCATTACAAATAAGCCAGCCCACCCAAAAATTTGAATGATCCCATGTGACTGCGAATGGGTGAGCCACGTCAGGCTGCGTTCAATGCCTAGTAATGGCATCATCAATATCGCCGCTCCCGTCGAAAATCCCAATACCACGGCGATAATCACAGAGCTACGAATAAACGGCCGATACAGTCTTTGTGCAGACCAACTTTCCAGTGTCATAATTCCATTCTGAGGAGAATCAATCGATGATGGAACTATTCAATATGAAGGACGCGTGAGTTTATTCAATCCCGACATCGGAGCTGATCATGGCCATCAGTTTCCCGATCACGATCTAGATAACCTCGGAATGTGTTATTAATCGCTGTAAACGTCAAAAAAAATCCTAACCACCTAGTTCGCATAACGATGCAGATTGCAACTACAAAAGGTCCGTTTAGGTTATTGAATTGATGGTGTTGGAACCCTGTCGATACTCAATTTTCAATAATTCGGCGTCTAGGTGCCCGCTGGAATCAGTTTTGATCGATACCAGATGACCATCAAAAATACACCTAAAGGGGGCTTCTTCATAAAGAAATACTGTTACCAGACAAAGCAATTGTAAAGCAATCAAGATGTACAAAGACCATGATTGTCATGTAATAAGGGTTGCCTTCAACTGATGCATGAAAATTACACAAGCCCATCAAAAAATCATTCGCCTTTTGTAGGATTCATGCGATTATTCCTACAGCCCTTCTCGTAAAGACCAGTGGGATGAGTTATCGTTCAGTACTATTCCAATGAATTCTGATCACCAACAATCATCTAGTTCTCCCCATGAGTCGTTCGATTACTCTTCCGTCGATCTCGCTCTGAGCAAAATACCCAGCCTCGCCAGAGAATTGACCGGGGCTGACTACGCTGCGGTGACTGTCAGTCAACCCGACGGCGTGTCGCGCATCTTTCACGACGGCCTCGCCAAAAATATCAAGTGGCAAGACAAAGAATTGCCCCAAGGCCATGGGTTACTAGGTCGATTAGGCCCAGTAGACTCACCCATCCTATTGAGTGACATGTCCGATCACCCAGATTCATACGGATTCCCTGATTGGCACCCGAAAATGAAAGCTCTCGTTGGCGTTAAGGTGTTCGCTGGGAATGATTACAAAGCGAATTTATACATCGCGAATTCACCAGAACACGGAGAATTCACTGTTGAAGACAAAGAAACTCTCAGCCAATTTTCCCAATTTGCGAAACTCGCTCTGGAGTTTGCCGAACTGCATGATAAAGAACGAAGAACTCGAATCATTGCTGAAGCAACTGAAAACAGATTGCAGGCTGTAATAGACGGATCTTCGGCAGGAGTGGTGATAGTCGGTGCTTCAAATCAATTGCTCCTCGGGTTTAGCAAACAAGCATGCACGATATTGGGCTGCAATCTGGAAGTCGGCAAACCGCTCAGTGAAATTAATAGTAACGTGGGGTTTTTTGATACGAATGGTCGACTCGTCGCTAAACAAGAGCTCCCAATTGAAAGAGCGCTTGACAGTGGTGTTGAAACCATTGCATCCGAAATGTTATTGCAGAGACCAGATGGTTCCACACTGCCAGTTCTGGTATCAGCAGCTTCAATAAGAATCCACAGCGGCGAAATCGACTCATCGGTGTTAATACTGCAGGACCTATCGGATATCCTTCAAAGTGAGCGGATGAAAAGCGATTTCCTGTCCATGGTAACTCACGATTTACGTTCACCTCTAGCGGTAATTAAGGGGATCATCAATGGAATGAACGTTGATACGAATGCTAATCGCGAAATGCAAGCAGATTTGGAATCAGTCGACGAAGAGGTCGATCATATGACCGAACTCGTCTCAAATTTGTTGGATATGTCTCGTATCGAATCTGGGACTAAAAGGGTAGACAGCGAGATATGCCACGTAACGGACATACTCTCAGACGCAGTCCAACGAGTTTCATCGTTTCGATACGGGGCTGACCGAGTAGTAACCATTAAAGTTCCTATAAAAATGCCGCAAATGTATGCAGATCCCGGCCAGTTGGGACGAGTAATTGACAACTTGCTCAGCAATGCTATGAAATACACATTAGGTAATGTAGATATCATTTGCTCTCACGAGATTGAATCGGACAATATCCGAACGGAAATCGTAGATAAAGGTAATGGAGTCCCTGTAACTCTGAATCCGGAAATTTTTGACAAATTTTTTCGCATACGGTCCGGCAAGCGGGGAGGGCGAGATGGCGTGGGACTTGGCCTCGCAGTCTGCAAGTCAGTCGTGGAAGCTCATGGAGGTGAGATCGGAGTTGAATCTAACAGCTCTGGTGGGTCAACTTTTTGGTTCGAAATCCCCAGGGAACAACTCGATCGGTAGTTGCTTCATCAACAATCAAGTACGATTCGTTTACTGATAAATATCATGCCCACTACCAACGAACCTATAAGCGTGTTAGCCATTGATGACGACCCGAAAATTCTCAGGCTCATCGCAAATCATCTTGGTGGAATTGGTTTCAAAGTACTTCTTGCGTCAAACGGAAACGAAGCCATATACCAAGCTTCTCTCCATCATCCACAGGTAATTGTATTGGACTTAATAATGCCTCAAATGGACGGGTTTGAGACGCTCACGCGCCTCCGTGAGTGGTACACCGATCCAGTCATCATTCTGTCGGCCACCGATCAAGAAGAAGAGAAAATTACGGCCTTAGATCTTGGAGCCGATGATTACGTTACTAAACCTTTTGGATCTGGTGAATTGGCTGCAAGAATCCGAGCGGCCGTAAGGCGGGTCGATAGACTTGGAGATACAAGAGACGCGAAGGAACCTAAAATCGATGCCGGAACGTTTGAGATAGACCTTGCCGCACGAGTCGTTTACAAAAATGATCAAGAAATAAGGTTGACGAGAACTGAATATGACTTATTAAGAGTTCTCGCTGTAAACGCGGGAAAAGTGATGACACACCGACAGCTACTACAGGCCGTTTGGGGCCCCGACTACGGTGAGGAAACCGAGTATCTGAGAACATTTGTCAAACAAATTCGACGCAAACTCGAAAAAGATCCAACTCGTCCGAAAAATATACTGACCGAACCGGGTGTCGGTTACCGACTAGTAATTAGGTAGTAGTAAGATATCAAAAGCAACCTGATGCATTATCTGATCAGGTAAAGCGTTGGATAGATGAAAACCCAGGCCACATCAACAAAATGCCACCACTTGACAGCACCTTCTACGCTCCATTGATTGTCCATAACCGAATCGGTACTGTGAACACGGAAATAAACTAGCAGAAGTGCCAGTACCCCGGTTATAACGTGAGTGACATGTACTCCAGTAAGTGTAAAAAGTACGGTGCCAAATCCGGTAGATGGTGGAAAATGCTTAAATGCTTCATGCCATTCATAACCAACACCAAACACGAAAATAATCCCCATGACTATCGTGGCTAGAAGCATCTGTTTAGCACCAGGCAAATCACCATGTTCCGCCGAGACTTCAGCTCGATATGCAGTCAAACTGCTAAGTAACAGGAGAACGGTAAGACCAAGACCAAGAAGTTGGTCAACATCGGCAGGGGTAGTTGTCCCTACAACAAAAAATCTGGATGAAAGAAGAGCCAGAAAAAACGATGCATCTGAAACCAGGAATAGCCATAACCCTAATCGATTAATCGTCAGCGAATCGAACCGGTGATTTACTCGCGGAGCATGATGGAATGTCACTAGTTTAGTCCTCTTCCCTGTCTGCTTCTGGATCCTCAATCAACATTCCATTCCAGGCATCAGTGACGTGTTTCCAGAGTTGACCAAAGTGCATGAAGTACTGGATGATCAGCCAGGCTTTGAGCAGGCCCATCACCAATAGGAGCGTAAACAAAATCGCAGTGTTATCGAAAATCACAGCAACTAGGAATTCAACTGCAGTCAGGATAGCGAGGACCCCGATCACAATCCAACCGGTTTTCAATGAGTCGCTAATTGCTTGATGCATTTACCTGATCCCCTTCTGCCGATACAGGTTTAGTCGATTGTTCAAATGTGGCGTGCACGACAGTTTCGTCGCCATAACCATAAGGGTCGCCAGTAACAACTGGGAATTCATCAAAGTTCTCCAGCGGTGGTGGTGAGGTCGTTTGCCATTCAAGTGTTTTTGCATGCCATGGATTATCCGGGGCCTTCTCACCGCGGATCCACGAGTTCAGCATGTTGTATACCCACGGTAAGAAAGCTAAACCAAGTCCGAACGCCGCTATCGACACTATAAGGTTCAGAAACTCGAACTCAGGTGGGTATGTAGCAACGCGGCGGTTCATTCCGATCGTTCCGGGTATAAACATTACCAAGAATGTAATGTTGTACAAAATAAACATCAAAGCGAAATGAATTCGACCCAGAGTTTCGTTGTACATACGCCCGGTGATCTTGGGGAACCAATAATACCCAGCGGCAAAGATGGCAAAAATTTCACCACCCATAATCGTGTAGTGGAAATGTGCGACGACAAAATAGGTGTCCTGTAGCGCAATATCAGTTGCTACATCTGCCAGGAAAATTCCGGTAAGTCCACCTATCGCAAAGTTGAATATAACTCCCAAAGCAAACAACAGAGGCACCTTCAAGCGTATCTTGCTTCGCCACAAGGTTCCCAGGGCTGATAGGAAAACAACTCCTGTTGGTATCGAGATCAACTCAGTGAGGATCATGAACGGGCCATGTAGATTTTCACCCATTCCGCTTGTGAATAGGTGATGAGCCCAAACGATAAAACTTAAGAAAACGATAAGCGCAAACGCTCTTACGACCCAACGATAAGCAAATATCGGCTTTCTGGCAAAGTGGCTGATTATTTCAAGCTCGGCACCAAAAGCTGGCAGAATCATTATGTATACCGCCGGGTGGGAGTAGAACCAGAAAACATGTTCGTAAAGTAGTGCGTTTCCTCCTGGAGGGGAGAAGAACACCATGTTGAATATACGCTCAAATATGATCATCAAAAGCCCATAAGCCACCCATTGAGTAGCTGTCAGAGAAATGACCGACGCTGCTAATACTGACCATGCGAAAATCGGCAACCGTCCCCAGGTCATACCTGGAGCTCGCTGAGTGACGATTGTTGCAATAAAATTCAACCCTCCTAATATGGACGAGATCCCGAAAGTGAGGAACGCTAACTCAAATAACAGCGCGCCTATGGGAGCTTGGGTCGCCAGTGGTGGGTAAGCGGTCCAACCAGTATCAAATCCGCCGAACAGAGGGGATAGAAGTAGCAACACCACAACTGGGGGAACTATCCAAAAACTCATAGCGTTGACTCGCGGGAACGCTACGTCTTCAGCGCCTATGATCAGCGGTAGTACAAAATTGGAAAACCCACCCATAATCGCGGCAACAGCAACCGCTATCATCATGATTCCGTGCAAACTCATCGTGGTGTTGTAAGTGTTATTGGTGAAAACCGTCTGAGCCGCACCAGCAAGTTCCCATCGCAACAGCATGGCCAGCAGGCCACCAAGCAAGAAAACTACTGCAAGTGCTGTAATGTATTGCACACCAATCACTTTGTGATCGGTATTAAATCTCAGGTAACGTTCCCAACCACCTGTTGGATCATGACTGGTAGATTTGCCAAACCATTCAGCACCCCATACCTTCCACATTCCAACACCCATAAGCCAACCAATCACAGCGAATACGTACCCGAGTACGATCAATGGCTCTGTAGCATCCTCACCGGTCAGACTGGTAATGCCAAATGAAATACCCGCACCAATGGCGAAACCAATTAGAGCGTAGACAATACCAGTGACTAACGGCTTAACAACTGCCACTTAGAATTCCCCTTGACTTTCAGGCCTTAGGCCGCTTGATCGGCAATCCACTTTTCGAATTCCTCCGGTTCAACCACCTCAATACGAGTAAACATTAACGAGTGATCTAGACCACAGAGTTCAGCACACTGAACTCTGAAATTGACATCATCATTGAAATGACCAATTTCAGTAGTATTCACATCCATAGTGGTCATTAATCCAGGGACGGCGTCAATCTTCATACGGAAAGCTGGTATCCAGAACGAATGAATAACATCCTGATCTTCAGAGGTAATGTTAAATCGAATCAAAGAGTCATTCGGAAGTACCAGCATTGAATCTTTCATCAGTAGCTTTACGTCCCGACCTTCGTACTCATAAACCCACTGCCAACGTCGACCGGTGACATTTACTGTTAAGTCCGGCTCGTCGTTGGCCGTGGAGCGCAACTCCAATAGTCCGGTATATCCAGGATGAACAATAACCGCTAGACATAGGATCGTTGACCACACAAGCCAGAACCCAACCCACTTACGATGAGTTCGAACGGGTTCCGCATCTTCGAGTTTGCCAGGTTTGGCTCGAAATTTCAGTACCACATATCCAATAATTGTTATAACGAGCGTGAAAACCGGAATCCCAAGAACTACGAGAAGAATGAATGCTTCGTCTATGAACGTTCCCTGTTCTGAAGCAGCATCACCAAATATGTCCAAAGACAAAAATGCAAGCTCACCAACAATCGTCAGAAGCACCCAGATGGCCCCAGCCGTCAATGTATCTCGGTTCAGAACACCCTCGCTTTTGCTTAGCCTTACCTAATTAGCTCTACTTAACGTAGACATGTTCACATGAGGATAAAAGCAAGGGGTTAAATCGCTATGAGTTTTCCGTGATTTTCGTGAATTATATATCCATTCCTTCACAGAAATATCATTCCTTCTAGCACTACGCTTGCGTTCGCTTGGTTACTCTCAAATGCTGACTTCGTATATCGCTGATGCACCGTTAGATTAGGATGACCCCATTGATCACACGCCATAGACAGCTACTGATATCACTTTTTTTACTCGGTGCCATAGGATTGTGTTTCGGTTGTTCAGATGGTGACGACACGCTATTTGCTACTACCACTCCTATTCCAGAGGTTGCATCAAATAACGGAACAGACACCGAAAAAAAACCTGTCGAAATAAATGATATTTCTAATGGGGAAAGTCAGTTCATCGGGCTGGGTTGCAGTGCCTGCCATTCGACAGGCAGCGACAACACAGTCGGACCAGGCCTTTCAGGAATAAAGTCGAAAGGTGACGACTATATTCGAGAGTCAATAACCAACCCTGCAGCAGTAATCGTTGAAGGATTTCAAGATTTGATGCCAAAGAGTTTCGCAGATCTGAAAAAAGCAGACCTAGATGATTTAGTCAGTTATCTCAACAGTCTCGATTAATGTAAGGATCAAACATACCGTTCCCGTCTCAAGCCTGGATCAAAATATGCTCTCAACACAACAGGGAGGAAACCATGAATTGGATATTCGATAACTCAGTTAGTATCTGTTTAGTAGTTCAAATCTAGTAACAGAATGAATTATTTCGATATTATTCTCCAAGCCACATGAATGGTCAGAATATGCCGTTGATTTGTGTTTTGAATCTCCTTGCCAAATCGTTGGATTCTAGCTTGACGGCTTCAACTGAGTCTCTAAATGATGTCGGGCGCACTAAAAGTATTAACAGCTTTGAAGTGGAAATGCGGAATTGGGCAACGGCATTTTTTCTGTATACCAACTCAGCAAATGTTCACTTCGAAAGATGCTTTATAAAACACGATAATCAGAGCCATGCCCCTGAATTCCCCACCAAGTCATCTCTCTTGTCCGTTGATTATGCCGTAACCAAGAATCTGCTGGATTATAGCTCCTCATCAATAATGAACTTGACACAAGAATTATTTGATGTTCTTCAGCACGAAGTGGAGAAAAGTGTTCTTATCCCGCGAGTCAAGAATCACCTAACTCTAGGTACTACTAAACTCAGAGGAGGATTCCTCGACTACCATGAACTAATCGTCGGCTTAATATCACAAAATCAACATACATTTTCTGATTATCACCTAAACAATGCCTGTACAACGAGACTAGTGGATGATGAAGTGGATAATGGAAAATGGGTCGTAGGGTGGATGAAGTGCTACTTGCAAGGAAAAGATCTCGAAACGATCAATGCAGTACAGAAATCCCGATGACCGGATTTTACATTTTTGTACCAGCAATTCCATATTCAAGCCACCTAAAACGCTAGTCAGAAATATCTTCATGAAAGCCGGTGTATATGCCATTATTCTCTGATGAAATACGTGTACTTGAGAGTCCGATTGATGTCATGTACCTGATGCATAAAGCATTCATGATTCACTCTGAGCGGACCGAAGCGCTGGCAGATAAAGCACAGGATGGCGGCGATATCACAAATCTAAAGAACGCATTAGATGCTTGGATCGCTCAACTTCTTTACCACGCTAAGATAGAAGATGCTCACATGACTGGCCCTTTGAAAGACACTCTGTTTCAAGATGGGCGTATGCCGCTAAGAGACAACGTGGAAGAACACGACGAACTTAGACTTCAGGGTTCGGCATTAATGGATCAGTTCCAGCAGGGGGGCAAATCGGCACTACGCAAACAAGTTGCCTCGGTAATTCTCGACATGGAAGATAAAGATCATGCTGAACTAATGGGGAAGGTAGAAGAAGTTGAAACAGTTATCGGACAGGCCATTGGCGAGAAAAAAGTTCTAGCTCGAACGCGGAGGCATTTATATGAAAGTGTGGTTTCTTTCAAAGTAACCGAATTCGATCATTTTGAAAATGAAGAGGCCTTCGTATTACCACTTGTGAAGGATCAGATGAGTGATTCGGAAGAGTTGGAATGTGTTCGAAAGCTTCTCTTCGACGATGAGTCAGTTGAACCTCGCTGGATCATAGATTTCGTAGCGGGAGAGCTTGAGGGCAACGAAAGAGCATTGTTGAATGAATTAGAGAAACAGATCCAAAATCAATCCAAATAGGAAGTAGATATTGGTCTACCCTGGTGAAAAGTGAAGTTTCTTGAAAAGGCCCTCAAAGACCGTCAAAAAGCCTAATGCCAGACCGAAGCAATAGAAGGATGACTACCAAATCGTCCGGCCTGGCATTAGACGGCGTCTGCAGGTTCTGTTCTAGGAGAAACTTTGCAGGGATAACCCCATGAGCGTGCAGACAATAAAAATGTAAGCTATTTTTGGGAAATTGAAACACCTATGTCGTGAGAAATATATGAAGCATGCACATATCGACATGAAGTTTTTGGATTCTAATTAGAGGGTTATTTCTCCTCAGCATTTGTTCTTGTGGTACATCTCAAGAGTAAATGTTGTACATGGCAACTTCGCAATAATTGGGTTGATGCAGGGTTTGCTAAAAGTGCTTCTGGCATCTTGATCGGAATCTTAGCTGTTGTTTTACTCCCGGATAAACTACTAACGCGTTTAAAGAACCATTCAGCACCCTGACACACACCTACTGATTTGTCTTAGTGGGGTGCCAGACTATCGGCGCAACCCTCTGCCCCGCGTTACGCCAGCGCCGATCACGCACCCGAATATCGCACATATGAGAGTCGTTTCTTCACTGCCACACCTCATGACGATATAACTGTCTAGCATACGTTGCCTGTAGCGCGTCTCGTATTTCACCACGGCGAGTAAGTACATCAATGTTGGTATAGAGGGATATGCCTCTCGGCGGCAGCTATGCCTAGCAGTACCTCCCCGCTCACCAATTATTTGTAGTGCGATTTACACCCGACCCAAAACGTTTAATTCAAATTCTTCAAATGGAATTACTGGACTCACATCAACCCGATTCCACAAATGGACTTTAGCATCATAGAAAACAGCAGAAACCTTGTGTGCGTCTGGGGCAACAACAACAAACCACATGCGGTGACCGACAGGGAATGACCAGCCGTCAATGATACGTACGCCGTGGGGTTGTGCAAACCCGCTCAAATTCACAAGCAGGTTTGCATATTCACCTTTTGGATTCGCTGCTATACACGACTTGCTGTCGTGATCCAACTCAACCATGTAATGCAACTCAGATATATTGTCGATTCCAAACCTCTTTTCTCTCTCATTATAAGTCCCCATTTGTTAGCAGGTAGGATTCGTTTCTCGTGGTTCCCCACGTGCTTGCACCCTCACGAAGAAATCTGACACTCCTCCGTACTGGTAAAACCACATCCCTGGCAATCGCACGTGCCTGTTGCCTGCACGCAGAGAGTTAATCCGTCATGGGAGTCCCACCGACACTCATTCCTCCATTCTCCACAGCCTACCCTCCCTTCCAAACGGCAATAACCTCCAACTCGACTAGCGCACGTACACGATGAACCACGCTTAAAAGGCATAAATACCGTTAAACCGACTCAGAAGCCCAAGGAAAACGGTGGTAGTTGTGGTCGCTAAACTCACCACCCTGACACCCACCTACTGATCTGTATTAGGGCCGTGGCTCTCGATCAACTGAAGCCGGGCATAATGGCCTCGGATATCGGCCGCCAGCACCGGAGATAATAAGGCTAAAACAAACCGTCGGACTAACATAACGAGTAGTACAGGTTCTGGGGGCAGGTCACTTGTCTGTGTGCTCACTCAGCATCGAATCAAGCAAATTCCCTTCTCGGTCAATTGCTCTATGCAAGTAACGCCAACGCCCCGACCTTGATGAAAGTCTCGTCCAGATACCAGAAAAGACCAGCAATTCCACGCCATTTAGTATGTAAATTCTCACTGACTAACGGTGCAAAGCGAAATTCCCACACCCGTATCGTTTCTTAACTGACTTCGAAACTTCCCTGCAACAGAAGTTCGGCAACATCGCGGAACCCGAGCTTGTACCTCAGACGCCAGAGCGCAGCGAGCAAGACGATCTCTGTCGGGAACAGGAGATCATTGAACGGTGTATCGGTTCGTTCGTAGAAGCGTTTATCACAGTTCCCACAGTAGAACGTCCGATAGCCCAAGTGGGGTGCGAGGTTTCCTCTTAAATACAGACGTGAACAGGTAGTGCGGGCAGAATAGCATGTCCCAACGCTGAGTTCTGAGACAACCGATCTTGGTCTATGTTTATTTTCAAAAGTAGATCCCGGTGGGTTACCCGGTAGCCCCACCCGATTTGGCGAATTCCTTTTCTTGGTCCATCTGTTGCTGTATCTCCTCGTTTGTTTTCTTCACCCAGCGTTCCAACTCATCGAGTTCGGGTGGGGAGACCAGAAACTTCTCTACACCGTCGGGGATCTTGAAATTCGGATCACCACCCAAAATCAAAGCCGACTCCGACTCCAAAATGCCTTCTTCCAGGCGCTTCTGGAGGTGCCCCAACCGTTTCTCGGTGAAGTTGTCGTACTTGCCCTGTATCTCCGCAGCCACTTCCTCATTGATCAGACCGATATGCAGACACCGACCCCAGTCGACAACCTTGCTGAAAAGGTCGGTATCTTCGAATTCCTCGAAAACTGCCCCTGACGAAACCCGTGATCGCAAGACTTTGTAGGCACCGGAGTTGGACTGCTGGATCATCTGCAAGGCATCATCACCTTTGCCGATGATGCCCTCTGCAAAGATACGTGCGACCGTCCCCGCTTTCGCCTCGAGCTGTGACACCTGTTTATCGACCGCATCCCAGTAAGCGTCGTAGTGTTCTTCGAATCCCTCGGGTGCGCCTTCCGATGGCTGCACCATGGTCACGATGTAGACCTTGCGAGTCATCATAATGTCGCCGGTCGTAGATTCACCTGCAGATCCTATTTCTTCAGCAGCCATATGTTCCTCTGTATCGAATATGTCCAGTTCGGATAATTGTAGCTACGCCGAGAACCGCGAGTTGACAATCGCAGTTGACAGCGATCTCTCGCAGTGCAAATCACGGTCTGGCCAGCCGCACCTGCGTACCGTCTACGCCCCATATTCCGAAGAACCCTTTCGAAGATAGAACCACCAGAGAATAACTAGCGATACGACGTAGAAAACAACAAATCCATAGAGTCCCTGGTCCGGTGCATCGGTACTCTCAATCGCTCCCTTGAAGACGATTGGAATGATGAAAGCACCAAAAGCAGCGACGGCCGAAGTCCAACCAAGAACCGGGCCTCGAGTTCGGAAATCAAATTCCTTTATCACACCGATCATTCTGAACGTCGATCCGTTCAAGAAGCCAGTAAACACAAACATCATCAGGAAGATCCCCAGGAAAGCCGGGAACGAATCCATGCTTGTTGGGTGTGTGAACCTGGTTACGGCCAGCGATGAAATAATAAGTCCTATACCCGACACCAGGGTCACGCGGGCACCCGTATACTTATCAGCCAGCCATCCACCGATCGGTCGAATGATTGAACCAACCAGGGGGCCGAGGAAAGCAAACCTCAGCGCCAGACCGTCAGGTGCATCATCTAGACCGCCATACACTAGCTTGATAGTGAGCGGAAATGCTGCCGCGTAACCGATGAACGAACCGAAAGCCATCGTGTACAGCCAGGTCATCACCCAGGTGTGCTTGAGTTTGAATATCGCCATCTGCTCATTCAATGGTAAAGAGAACGTTCTCAAGCTGTTCATGAAGAATAGAGCAGCGAGGAACACGATCGCAGTCGGGATGATCCAGATAAGTAAACCACTCTGTAGCCAAACGTCCCTGACGATCCCACCAGTAGTCGTGATCCACTCGCCATCGACAAACTTACCTCCACGGTAAACCATGGAACTACCAGCGATACCGACACCAATGATCATCGGGGTTACCAGTTGCACTGTGCTGACACCGAGGTTGCCCAACCCGGCATTCAGACCAAGAGCGAGCCCCTGTCGGCTGGTCGGAAAGAACGAACTGATATTCGACATAGAAGAAGCGAAGTTCCCGCCCCCAAAACCGGCGAGCGCACCGATGATCATGAACGTGCTCCACGGCGTGGAAACATCCTGGATGACGAGATACAGCCACACCAGCGGAACTAGCAACGAACCGACGGCAAGCACGTGGGTAAGCCGCCCACCGATTAAACTGGGCAGGAAAGAGTGGGCGATCCGGAGGGTTGGCCCCGTCAATCCTGGGATCGCTGTGAGCCAGAACAACTCTCCAACCGTGAAGTCGAAGCCTGCCGCGTTCATATTTACTACGATCGCACTCCAGAGAAGCCAGACCAGGAACGCTAGATGAAGGGCAGGAATCGAAATTACAAGGTTCTTAATCGCAATTTTTTTTCCCGTAGCCTCCCAAAAAGATGCATTTTCGGGCTCCCACTTGTCAATCCAGCCAGGTTTCAGCCAGCCACGGTCGTTGGTTCCGTTCTTCTCATCCTGAGTCGAGCCGTCGTTCATTGCCGAATCTCCTTGTCGGTCATGCGTTTATCCGGCAAAACCGGACTGGGCTGTCAACCATTGTCAATCTGTTTCTTCGTCCACGGTTAAATTGCTACGATCGAACTCTCGGTACAATTTGGGATCACGTTTTTGGGTCATACGCTGGATCACCCACTGCATCCAGACAAGCGACACCACGGTGATTACGGCAAGCAACATCCAGGTCGTAGTCCAAATACCCGTACCTTTCAGCATGTAGCCGAAGACAATTGGAAGAACGAATCCCCCGAGCCCACCGAGGACACCGACTATACCACCAACGACAGCGACATCGTCCGGAAAGTAGTCGGGAATATGCTTGTAAACGGCAGCCTTGCCGATACCCAGCGTGATTCCTACGACAAATACCAACCCGGTAAACACCCACACATTTGCCTGAAAAAATATTCGGCTGACACCGCTCGCCAGCAACTGCCTGCGCCTGACTTCTTCACCCGCTTCGACAGCAGGTTCATGCCAGAATTCCCGGATCGGAAATAGAAGCAGATCACCGTCAGCATCGAAATCATCCAGAACTTCCCGCTCTTTGAGGCTGTATGTCTTGTCGTCCACGACAATCTTTGTGTTCGAAACGCTGACTACTGTTCCGGAACGAGCGGCCATGATGCCTTCCCCCGGTGATTGCACCTCCATGCGGGGCACTGACAGGAACACCAGCGAGATGAGCGTGACGATCAATATCCCATACATCACCGTGCGTGGACCCATTCTGTCGGACAACACACCACCGAGAGCCCGGATAACACCAGACGGGAAGCTGAATATCGACGCCATCACTCCGGCGCTTACGATACTCATTGTGTAAACGTTGACGTAATAAGGAATCAACCACTGTGCAAGAGCGACAAATCCACCAAAAACCAGGAAATAGTAGAACCCAAAACGCCATACGCGCATGTACTTTAGTGGGCGCAGCCGTTGCCTCAATGTGTATCCCTCGTGCGACTCGACCTTCCTGGAGTAAGTGAACAGGTAAAACAGCACTCCAGTGACTGCCAGGATGGCGGCATAGATCTGTGGCAGTGTGCGCCAGCCTTCGATGTTGGCACCATCGTCAGTGAGCATCCTGAGTAACACCGGCGCAAACATGCTAGTGATAGCCGCCCCGGCATTTCCTGCACCGAAAATGCCGAGCACAGCACCCTGGTTTTTTCGTTCAAACCAAACAGAAGTAAAGGCAATCCCGACGGCGAACGAACCGCCAGCCATTCCGAATCCCATCCCGGCCAACATGAATCCCATGAACGAGTCCACATACCCGACCAGGAACATGGGGACAGCTGATACGATCAGCAGAACGCTGAAGACGATGCGCCCACCGTACTTGTCAGTGAGCACACCCAGCGGCAACCGCGAGATCGAACCGGTCAGGACAGGTATACCGATCAACCAACCCATCTGGGCTTTATCCCAGTCGTAGACGCCTTTGTCGACAAGATAGGTAATCAGCACGCCGTACGTCATCCAGGCGGCGAACGCCATGGTGAACGCGAACGTGCTCATCCCAAGGACGGTGAATGAGCTACGTCGATCGATTGTGCTGGAGGTCAATTTCTGGTTCTGTCTTTACGACTAGCGACCACCAGAACGTCGATTCCAGATGACCACCTGATACGGTCGCCACAGGTAAGTAATCGGAACCGTCACGATGTGAACCAATCGGGTAAACGGAAAGATCGCGACGATCATGAAACCACCCAACATGTGTAGCTTTACCACCCATGGCAAAGCAGTAACAAACGACGTGTCGGGACTGAACTTGGCGAGTGAAATCAACCACGGGACTGCGGTGAACAGGTACCAATCCGAACCCCAACGGAAGAACAGGGCAACCCAGAATCCGAGAACCACCTGCACCAGCAATACAGTCAACAGCACCCAGTCCATCGTAGAAGTAACAGCCTGAATTCGGGCGCTCCGTATGCGTCGCAGCAGCAGTAACGTCAGGCCCAGAAGGGCTGCGAGAGCAAGAGAAAGACCGATCAACTCCAATACCAGCAACCTTGTAGGTGATGCGATCAGATCGGCCCAACCACTCGGCCATAGCAAGGCGACGAAGTGTGCAAGCAAGATTATCAGGATTCCGTAATGCCACGGAACAGAACCCCAGAAAAGTGCCCGACCTTCAAGGAACTGTGAAGAAAAACTTGAGTAGGAGAAGCGATCGGTGTAATAGCGGTACAGGCTTACCACCACTAAAAGCACAACAGCTACATATGGAAACGCAACAAACAGCACGTCATCAACGAACATTTACGTTACCTCCAGCATTGTTGAGGACGGGGAATAGTTCTGCCGGTGGCAGCTCCACGTCCAGCACGATTTGTAGAGCTCGGAGCACGTTGGAATAGGCATTGTATTCCTTCTGTTCCGGTTCTTGAACCGTCGGTTCTTTTTCCCGTGTCATTTTGGCCAGCGACGGAGCGAATCCGAACTGGACTATATCAGCGACAAGCTCCTCATCACCGCACTGGGAAACGAATTTCAGCATCAGTGAAAGCCGATCAGCCAGCTCGTTATCGGGCGCTGTAAAGGAGTGATTGCGGTAGTGCTCTTTCAGTTCCACCAGAAAAACACTCCGCCTATAGGTTTCTCCGAATATCTGATAACCAATGTACGGGTGATGGGTAGCGTTCAAATCGAAGATCGACGTATAGACCTCCTCAACGCGTTCAAGGGTCATGTTTTTGATTGCAAGAAGGAAGTTGGCCAGAAGCACGCCCGCTTCCGGATGGGGCGCCAAGACTGCTGTTTCTGCGGCCCGCACATGCTCCCACAACCCCTCGTCCGGGTAGCTGAGGATATCGCCAAAATGTCCCAACAATACCTGTTTTTGAACGGTCTCTAACGTCATCAGAATCTCCGCTCTGGCGGCTTCGTCCGACCGAAGCCTCCAGCCGCCTTCTGCGTGTAGGGATCTCTCGACTGTTCAACTGCAACCTCACGTGCCATTGGCGGAATGACGAAGCGTTCTTCGTAAGTCGGCAGCGATGTGAGGCGGAAAATTGCCTCGGCCTCATCTTCTGTCATTCCAGCTATGCTCAACGCCTTGTCCACCTCGGACTGAGGTACGTCACCAGCTCGTTGCGATCGCTTGAGCACCCTGACCGCAATCAGTTTCTTATAGACTTTTTCGATGATGTCCACGTTCCCTGCCGAGAAAAGACTCGCCAGGTAATTAACCGGGGTTCGGGCACGTTCCAATGAACTGAGCAGCGGGCCGAGCCCTTCAGGGAAGTCTGATGCTGCATCGTACTTTCCGTTTTCATTGATCTTCGCCAGAACAGGCAACATCGGAGGAACATAGAAAAGCATTGGCACAGTGCGGAATTCGGAGTGGAGTGGCAGCGCCAGATTCCACTTGATCACAAATTTGTAAACGGGCGAATTCTGGGCCGATTCGATCATAGTGTCGGAAATGCCGTTCGCCCTGGCACCCGCGATGACCTCGGGGTCATTTGGATCCAGAATGAGAGAACGTTGGGTTTCCACGAGATCAGCATCAGCTGCCGATGCGACTTCCTCAATCCGGTCGGCATCGTACAACAGCAGACCCATATATCGAATCCGCCCGACGCATGAATGGAAGCATGCAGGTGGTTGCCCGCTCTCCAAGCGTGGATAACACAGAATGCATTTCTCGGATTTACCCGATTCCCAGTTGAAGTAGGTTTTCTTGTATGGGCAGCCAGAGATACACATACGCCATGCTCGGCACTTGTCCTGGCTAATCAGCACGACACCATCCTCGCCCCGCTTGTAGATAGCGCCAGCTGGACACGCTCCCACACAGGCCGGGTTCAGGCAGTGGTTGCAGATTCGGGGCAAATAGAAAAATACCATCCGATTAATTTCGTTAAGTTGTTCTTTCTCATCGTCGGTGATGTTTTCCAAATTGGGGTCGTTCGCCGCGTATATCGGCGAGCCGCCGAGGTCGTCATCCCAGTTGGGGCCGGCCTCAACTTCCATCGGTTTTCCGGTAACCATCGAGACGGCGCGAGCAGTCGGTTGGTCGTCGCCCTCAGGAGCATTGAACAGGTGATCGTAGTCGTAGGTCCAGGGCTCGTAGTAGTCGTCCATCGTCGGTAGGTTCGGATTAGCGAATATATTCCCGAGAGCGCCCCATTTTTTTTGCAGCTTCAGCTTCAGCTTTACCTTCTTGGGGTCCGAAGTATCCATCTTCCAGCCACCCTGGTACTTTTCCTGGTCTTCCCACTGCGTGGGGTAACCCGTACCGGGTTTCGTCTCCACGTTGTTCCACCACATATAGTCCGCACCTTTGCGGTCGGTCCAGATGTTCTTGCAGGCAATGCTGCAGGTGTGACAACCGATGCATTTATCCAGATGAAACACCATGGAGACTTGAGATCGAACGTCCATCATTAACTCCTTAGCCAAGAAAACTGGGCGATTGTTTCGAGTTCAGTGGACGAATCGTCCGTCGTTACCAATTTCAAAATGACTACCATTCCAACTTCTCCAACTTGCGCACGACCACATACGTGTCGCGGGTGAAAATCCCTATCGGTCCCCAGTAGTTGAAGCCGTAAGTGAATTGGGCGTAGCCGCCCGCCAGCAGTACCGGGTTGATTCGGGTACGCGTCAGGCTGTTGTGCCCACCTGCACGTCGTCCGCCCCGCTGCTGAGATTTCGGGATGTAAATGGTCCGCTCAACCGCGTGGTAATACAGCGCCATTCCAGGCTGTACGCGAGCGCTAATATTTGCTCGCGTCACCACGACACCGTTGTCGTTCATGACCTCAACCCAGTCGTTGTCCACGAGGCCTATCTTATCGGCATCTTCGACACTGATCCAGATCGGGTCCATGCCGCGTGACAGCGTGAGCATCCGCAAGTTGTCTTTGTACGTCGAGTGGATGTTCCACTTACCGTGCGGCGTGATGTAGTTCAATACGAGACTCTCGCCATCGACAGGTGTCTTGACGATGTCTCCGGTCTTCGAATGATCGAGCCTTGGCTTGTACGTCGGCATCTGCTCACCCCAGTCGATATACCAGGGGTGGTCGACGTACATGTGCTGCCGACCCGTGAGAGTTCGCCACGGAACCAGGCGATTAATGTTGATCGCCCACGCCGTGTACGGGTTGCCATCATTCACCAATCCGGTCCAACAAGGACTTATCAATGTCCTGCGAACTTGCTGTTTGATGTCGAAGAACGACATACGTGTCGCCCGGACGCCTTCAGCAAGATCGGCCAATTCAAGACCGGTCCGCTCTTCCTCGTGCTTGAACGACTGATAGGCAACTTCACCGTTTGTTTCTGGTGCTGAATGCAGAATCACGTTCGCAGCATCGAGTGCGTCTTCGAGAGATGGATACTTATTGCCACCCCACGATGTCGTGCGGGTATGCCTGGAGTCAGGCGGCCCACCAGAGGGAGCCTCCATGAGCTCGGTATATGACTGCTCAGCGGGAACGTAAACACCGTTTCCGTTATAACCGTCACCAGGCACGTTCGGTCCGAGCGTGATGAATTTGTTGTAAAGGTTCGCGTAATCCCGTTCCGCCACCTGGAAGTGAGGCATCGTCTTGCCCGGAACGGCCTCGGCCTCACCTTCCCGCCAGTCGGCAACATCGGTCTGACCGAGTTCGTCCGGCGTATCATGGGCGAGCGGTGTCGCAACAATGTCCTGCACCGGTTCGGGGAACACCTCTGGCGCGATCTCGCTAACTTTCTTAGCAAGTGCCTTGAAAATATCCCAGTCGGTCCTCGACTCCCATACAGGCGGAATCGCAGCGCTGAGAGGGTGGACAAAGGAGTGTAGATCAGTTGTGTTGAGGTCGTTCTTCTCGTACCAGAACGCCGTCGGAAGGACGACATCCGAATAGAGGGCAGTCGAATCCATGCGGAAGTTGATATCAACGACCAGGTCCATTTTGCCTCGGGGGGCGTCTTTCCTAAACTTGATCTCCTTCACGCTGTCTTTGGCATGCTCCTCGGCGATCGCGTTATCGTGAGTACCAAGGTAGTGCCTCAAGAAGAATTCATGACCCTTTGCACTGGATTGGATAGCGTTACCACGCCAAATAATCCAGGTCCTGGGCCAGTTTTCGGGTGCGTCAGGATCGTCAACGGCAAACTCAAGATCACCCGAATCGAGCTGATCTGCGGTCCACTGCGCAGCATCGCCACCGGCAGCGCTCGCCTGTTCCGCCAGTTCAATCGAGTTGCGGTTGAACTGCGGATAGGAAGGCATCCAACCCATGCGGACCGACTTGGCCGTCAGATCTGCGGCGTGTCCCTTTGCCCACTTCGTTTCCTGTGGCACCGATGCGTACTCGGTAAAGTCGCCCTCATACCGCCACTGGTCGCTGTTAATGTAATGCCACGTTGGCGACTGCTGTCGGCGTGGTGGCTTTGTCCAGTCAGTTGCAAACGCGAGGGTCGACCATGGAGCGACGAGGGTCAGTTTTTCCTGACCGACGTAGTGGTTCATCCCGCCACCATTTTGTCCGGGACAACCTGTGAGGATAAGCGCCGTGATTGGCGCACGGTACGATAGGTTGTTGTTGTACCAATGGTTGATGCTGGCACCGACGATGATCATCGACTTGCCGTTAGTAGACTCGGCGTTACCGGCAAATTCTCGGGCTAGGCGGATAACCGTATCGCGGCCTATACCCGTCAGTTTTTCCTGCCATGCCGGGGTGTACCCGTTATCCTCGTCGTAATCAGCCGGGTAGTCGCCTTCCAATCCGCGACTCACACCGAACTGAGCCATCGTCAGATCGTAGACGGTCGCCGTTGGCACTCGGCCGTCCGCCGTTTCCACATATCTGATCGGTACACCGCGGAGCCTTGTGTTTTTGCTTTCGAAATCATTGTAAGAAACCTGGACCACTTCATCGTGCTCATCGAGATACGAGAGCACTGGAGTGATCGGGCTGTCATCCAGTCCATCTTCCATCTTGAGGTTCCACTTTCCTACCTCTTCACTCCAACGGTCTCCGACAGCACCTTTCGGTGAGCGGAGCTCGCCGCTGGCTGCGTCCTGAACTAGGAACTTCCAGTCACCATTTTCGACGTCCTGGTATCGACCGAGACGGTTAGCGCGGAGCATACGGCCAGCAGCGTAACCGCCTTTGATTTCTTCCAGTTCGACAACGAACGGTGAGTCCGTGTAGCGCGAGACATAGTCAATAAAATACGGCACCTGTCGGTCGGCATGGAATTCCTTGAGAATGACGTGGTTGACAGCCATCCATAGGGCGGTGTCCTGCCCAGCCGTTACCGGGATCCACTCATCAGAGAATTTCGCCACCTGGCTGTAGTCAGGGGAAATGACGACGAACTTGGCGCCGGCGGTTCGTGCTTCTGAAATGAAATGCACATCAGGTGTACGCGTCATATTCAGGTTTGCACCCATAGATACGATGAACTTCGAGTTGTACCAGTCGGCACTTTCACACACGTCAGTCTGATCACCCCAAATCTCCGGGAACGCATTCGGGAGGTCGGCATACCAGTCGTAGAAACTCATGTTCACGCCGCCGAATAACTGCAGGAATCTCGATCCAGCTGCGTACGATAGATAAGACATCGCCGGAATAGGCGCGAATCCGAAAACTCGGTCGGGACCCCACTTCTTTGCCGTGTACAGACAAGATGCGGAAACGATCTCGAGTACCTCATCCCAATTGGATCGTCGAAACCCGCCCTTGCCACGAGCAGTCTGGTAACGGGTTCTTTTTGTCTCGTCTTCCACGATGGAAGCCCATGCCTCGACGGGGCTGGAGTACTGTTTCTTCGCCTCACGCCAGAAGTCCATGAGCGGACCACGCACGTACGGGTACTTGACCCGAATCGGGCTGTAGACGTACCAGGAAGCCGAAATGCCCCGCTGGCAGCCACGTGGCTCGTACGGCGGTAAACCGCACTTGAGTGCAGGGTAGTCAACCTGCTGCATCTCCCAGGTGACAATCCCGTCCTTCGTGTAAATCGCCCATGAGCAACCACCAGTGCAGTTCACTCCGTGAGTGCTGCGAGTGATATTGTCGTGCTGCCAGCGGTTTCTGTAGAGTTCTTCCCACCGACGTGCTTTGGGATCTACGAGGTCCTGGATCCATCCCATAACAGTGCAGTCTCCTTGATTCGTAATTTAGTAGCCGTAATAGCGGTGTTTATCGCCGTATCTAAGACGCTGACTCTTGCCAGAGGAGGGATGTCAGCAACCGTTTCAATATGTTTCCCTTGTTCGCGCCCGATAGCGAGGTGGTACCGACCATCGGCTTCCGGACTCCCCGAAGGCGACGACGCCAGATGAGGTGAGTGAACACCATGATGATGAGGACGCCAGCAACCGCCAGACCGAACAGTTGGAAAACCTGTGTTGTTTCCCGCTCGGTGACATCGGCAGACTTGAAGAATGCCAGCAAGTCGGTTTTTTCTTGGTCAGTCAACGGTCGTTCGGTATAGATCGGACTCATTGGAGCTACGGTTTCCGGCCACAGGATCATCGCATCGCCCAATCTATTGTACGCGCCAGTCAAATCGGGCCCTAGTGTGCCGCCACCGAACGCACCAATGCCGCTACCGCTGTGACATGCGGAACACGCAGGTGCTTCATTCTCAAACCGAATAGGTCCGGTGAAGAGATTTTCCCCTCTTTCTGCATCGCCTTCCGACGCGACGGCCGAGACAAGCTCTGGTTCAGGCGATCCTGCACTCGAAGTCGAAAGTGTGTCGAGATACGCGAGCAGGTCGGCAAGATCGTCAGATGAGAGTGACGCTCCAACTGTTGCGGGCATGATGTCCTGGAACCCATCGACGATGATGGCGCCCGGATCCATAATTGACTCGCGAATGTAGCCATCCGAAGTTGCCCGATCGGCCAAACCAGCGAGCCCCGGTCCGACAATTGTGTTTGTACCGGTGGAATGGCAGGTGCCACAGTTCGATTCGAATACCGATTCACCATCGATGGGGGACTGAGCGTAAACGGTCGTTCCATTGTCGAGTGAGAGGATCGTGGCGAATACCGCGACCAACACCACAAGAAGTGATCTCAGTGACCGTAGATAGGCACTACACTTCTGGATCATTGTCGTACGTCCGATTTGATCACCTTCAATTGGACTCCCCTCAACAGGGCAGCATTGCTATATCTTCAGTCCCTTCCAGCCACAGCGTCACGACGAAAGAATTCCTTCGTGAAACAGGTTTTGCCACCTGTTTTTGAGAAAAACTTATGTCACTAGACAGTAAAAATATTAGGCCATTGTTAGGAAATTGAAATACCAATGATGTGAGAAATATATGAGGCCGAGAAAATTGGTTGGATCGGATTGGTCGCCCCCACTATCCCGCCATTCGCTCTATTAGCTCTGGCTCAGCTGACGATTAAGTTAGAAGATGGCAACAACGCACTCACAAGTTTGGTTTGAGATTGGTGACGGGCCGGAGACTCGAACCCCGAACCTAGTGATTAAGAGTGTGGTTCCCTATTTGGTTGCTAGCACCTCTGGTTGTGTATTGAAGTTGTGTTGTTAAACGTAGGATTACGGTTAAGGACATTGCTAAGACTCGGTTCAATATTGAAACGAAAATGTGCTGCTGTCGCCAGACTGTCGCCCAGATACGGTGTGTAACGCATTCTGAGAAACGTTGTTACACAAAATGTGTCAAGTGGTTTGTCCGTATTGCCCCCTGCCCTTCGATACGTCTGTCTTGACTGCGTCGCGTTAAGAGTGCGCGGGAGTATTGTTAACAACAATTATGTACTAATGGCTCTAAGCCACGTACCTGAACGAAATACCCTAGTTGTATTTACAGCCGAGAGGAGTCACGCTGTGGCGCAAGACAACTCTATGCTCGACGGAACGATCGCCAGTGTCGATAACGCGGTTCGCAGCCTCGGACTAGAAGACGACATGCGCGAGGTACTTATCGAACCCTGGCGGGAAATTCAGGTCGGACTCCCAATCATGATGGACGACGGCGAGGTCCGCGTGTTCAAAGGATACCGCTCGCAGCACAATGCATCGAGAGGACCATACAAAGGTGGGATCAGGTATCACCCTAACGCCGACCTTAACCACGTTCGTGCACTCGGAATGCTGATGACCTGGAAGACGGCTCTGGCCGACGTTCCGTTTGGGGGAGCAAAAGGTGGCATTGCCGTCGACCCGAGAGGACTGTCGACACAGGAACTTAACCGGTTGACACGGCGCTACACGCTGAGCATGCACCATGTACTCGGAGTGAACAGAGATATTCCCGCCCCCGATCTGGGCACTTCTGCCCAAACGATGGCATGGATCATGGATGCGTATGGTTCGATTCACGGACATACCCCCGGAATCGTGACCGGCAAACCGATCGAACTAGGTGGGTCATTGGGCCGGGCTGAAGCGCCCGGAAGAGGAGCTGCGGTCGTCGGGTGCAGGGCGATCGTCGACAGCGGATCGACGCCCGAACAAAGCACGGTCGCAGTCCAGGGTTATGGTGCCGTCGGGTCGTCAGCGGCCAGGACAATGTTCGAAGACGGTGCAAAGGTGATTGCGGTGTCTGATGTCGACGGTGCAATCATCAATTCAACGGGCCTCGATATAGATGAACTAGATCAAATCATCGCAGAAGCCGGATGCGTTTCCGATTTCGCCGACGCAGACCAGCTAAATAACGACGAATTACTTGAGTTAGAATGCGATGTCCTTATTCCCGCGGCGATCGAAGACGTAATCACAACTCAGAACGCCTCTAAAGTGCGGGCGGGCATCATCGTCGAGGGAGCGAACAGGCCGATCACGTCTACTGCAGACCAAATCCTGATCGATGAAAACAAAAAAGTCATCCCGGATATCCTTGCAAATGCCGGTGGCGTAATCGCCTCCTACTTCGAATGGGCACAGAACATCCAGGTCTTTAAATGGGAACTCGAACGAGTCAACCGAGAACTTGACAAGTTAATTAACCAGGCATACGACACCGCCCGAGAACATGCTGAGCGATCAGGCTCGACCATGCGGGAGGCAGCCTTTGACGTGGCCGTCAGCCGAGTTGCAGAGACTATCAAGATTCGGGGTTACGTAGGCTAACGGGTAGGAGGAACATGACTCCACTGTTCAAAGCATGGGGTTATGGCTGATCATGCAACCCCTGCTTTCGCACTCACTTGTATAGACATGCAATCCCTGTTGCCCAAGAGGCCGCCGCTGAACGGCTGGCAGTTCTATTAAATCCAGTTGGTGCAAATACCCGTTTTAATAGGCAAAATTCGTCTGTTCAACGTGAGATTGGTGACGGGCCGGGGACTCGAACCCCGAACCTAGTGATTAAGAGTCACTTGCTCTGCCAATTGAGCTAGCCCGTCTCCGTTAACAATTCAATCGAAGCACCTTGAAACTGTCAACGCCCTACTCCCCTCAGTCAGGTGAGTCTAGTCCTCGGAAGCCATCACTCCGCCTACCGACCAACTTGATTTTTCAACATCCTGAAAGATGATCGTGGTCGCCGAATCCGCAATTCCTGCGGTCTTAGATATGGCCTTCGTGATCGCTTCAGCCAGGTCGGCTTTCTGTTGATCTGTCCGACCTGCATATAACGCGACGTTAACTACCGGCATGCTCTTCTCCTTTATCGCACATAATCTGTGCTTGGAATCGCTCTGAATTATATGTCGTATTGCCATCAATTTATTGCTGGTAAGTCGAGTCCCTAGATGCAATCTCAATATAATTACAGCCATGATTCCCCGTCCCGGAAATATCGGTGGTGAAAACCCGAGCGAATTCGGACTAATTTCGCGACTGGCTGAATTGTGCGGCACAGGCAGTACCAACGATGCCAGCCCAGTGTTGACCGGCATCGGGGATGACGCTGCTGTCGTTTCAACAAAATCTGGTGAAATATTGCTCACTACGGACGCTATGGTCGACGGCGTTCACTTTCGATCCGCTAGTAAACGCTGGCATGACATTGGCTGGAAATGTGCTGTCTCAAACCTGAGCGATATCGCGGCCATGGGAGGAGTGCCTGATCACGCCTTGATCACACTGGGAATCCCAAGTGGCGCGTCAACCGGAACCTACACGGACCTCTATCGCGGAATGAATGAGGCCTTTGATAAATACGGAGGAAAGATTGTAGGGGGCGATGTGGTCTCTTCTCCAGTGATGTTTGTAAATATGGCACTCACCGGACACCCAATTGCCGGATCGAATGGAAAACCCTCATGGTTGAAACGGAGCACGGCGAACGTAGGTGACCTGATATGTGTAACGGGGCCTTTGGGCGGATCGAGTGGTGGACTTGAGGTTTTACTTTCAGGGAAAGACAACCCCGCTGAAGCATTATTGATCAACAAGCACTATCGACCTGTACCACGGATCGAACTGGGCCAAAAACTTGTAAAATTTGGCGTTAGATGCGGAATGGATATAAGTGACGGACTCGTTGTTGATCTCAAGAAACTCGCCAGGTCAAGTAACGTGTCAGTTTCGATAGACATGCCTGCGATTCCCATCGAGAATGGATTACTGCCGTTATTCGGAAGCGAGGCCATCGAACACGCCCTCAACGGTGGCGAAGATTATGAATTGCTCTTCACTGCTTCTAGCGTCACTGTTAAAAAAATCCAGAAGGAATTACACGGTGATATCTCAGTGATTGGTCATGTTATTGAAAGTAATATTCCTGGCGGGAGAGTAACAATACGCGACGCAGGTGGCTTTGACCACGAACCGCGCCGTAAAGGCTGGGACCACCTGAATGGTTGACGGTAAATCAGAGGTTGGGCCAAGCCCTGCCCTATTACTCATATCCGACTCGGAATCAGATACTATCCGCATCGGAAATGCCATGGGGCATGCCATTCGAACTGGGGATACCGTCCTTCTATCAGGTGATTTAGGAGCGGGCAAGACCCGCGTGGTTCATGGGATGGCCGAGGCGTTAGAAAGCACCGTGCCAGCCCGGAGTCCGACATTTGTAATCGTAAACGAATACCCAGGACGATTACATTTAAGCCATTGTGATCTGTACCGGATCGGTTCTTCAGCAGAAGTAGAGGAACTAGCACTCGACGAACGGCTTCGGGAAGGAGCGCTTGTAGTCGAATGGCCCGAAATAGGTGCCCAGGTACTACCAGAAGATGTTTTATTTTTGAAGCTTACAAATGGTGATCATGAAGAACAGCGAGTGATCACTTTCACTCCAACAGGACCCAAGTCTGCCGGCCTTCTCAGTCGCTCAGCAGCTGTCTTCGAGGCGCTGGACGCAACGGTCGGCCTCAAACCTTCTTCAACGCAAGAGAGGCCTTCTAAGTGATTCTCGTAGCTATCGATACTTCGACCCGTTACGCCGCCGTCGGTGTAACCAATGAATCAGGAATCAAGATATGTCGTAGCTGGCGATCAAACCAGAACCACAGCCGCGAGTTAATGCCCGCTATCGTCGACTGCTTCGATGAATTATCACTTGTGCCAAACCAGACTACGCATGTCGCCGTTGCCCTCGGGCCCGGTGGATTCAGCTCGGTCAGAGTCGGCATCAGCACAGCCCTCGGGTTGATCACGCCCCGAAGGCTGCCAGTTGCTGGAGTGCCGACTCATAAAATCGAAGTAGAACCGTATCTGGCGGAGATCGACTCTGGCACCCCAATCTATTCGCTTATCCCCGCAGGAAGAAATGAGATTTCATGGAACCGCCATGACAGCACCGTGGAAACCGAAAAAGGCGTGGCTACACCCGAAGAACTGGCAGGAATCATCGAAACAAACGCCTTACTGTGCGGTGAGGCCTGCGAAATGATGACTGGGATAGTGGATCAGTCTCGATTGAAAGCTCGTGATGTACCCAAACGAGATCCACATACATTAATTGATATTGCGCAGAGAATGTTTGCTGACGATCAAGCCACACCGTACGAACAACTCCGGCCAATCTATGCCAGACCGCCATCGATCAGCCAGCCAAAGCGTCCAAAGTAAACCTTGGATGCTGTGCCTTAAAGACGGCTTCACACTGCACAATGTTCAGAAACCATTTCTGAAAACTTTTTTAAGGAGAAAAGATGACAACGGAGCGAACACTAGTATTAGTAAAACCCGACGGCGTTCAACGTGGTATCGCAGGTGAGATCATCAGCAGACTCGAACGTACCGGTTTACAAATCATAGGATTGAAGTTAATGCAGATCTCCGAGGATCTCGCGAGTCAGCATTATGGAGAGCACCACGGCAAACCGTTCTACCAAGGACTTGTCAGTTTCATCACTTCGTCGCCTGTGATAGCACTGGTATTGAAAGGTCCAAGCGCCGTTTCAACTACACGAAAGATAATGGGCGCAACTAATCCGGCCGATTCAGCACCTGGAACCATTCGCGGTGACTTCGGAGTCGACATGGGACGTAACCTAATACACGGTTCAGCCAATCTCGAAGACGCAGCCAGAGAGGTTTCATTGTTCTTTAATGACTCCGAGTTAACCGATTACAGCCGCTCGACCCAGCAGTGGATCATCGAATAATTCTCCTCCACTATTCATTTCAAAACGGTAAAGGGTCAAGAATTACTTCGGATGGAACAACATCGAATTATTGGAGGCGAACTACCTCTGTGGCACGAGACCAGAGTTTTTCGAGGCTATAGCGCTGCCGCTGATCTCTTGTAAACAGGTGAATAACAACTCCAGTGAAATCGATCAACAACCACCCCCCTTTGCCGGATCCCTCACGGTGACTTACCGGAATTCCCATGTCACGGGAGCGAAGACCAATATCTTGAGCCATAGACTCGATATGACGATCCGTCTCTCCACTGATGATTACAAAAAAATCAGTGAAACTGCTGATCCCCCGAGTGTCTAATAGCACGATGTCAGATCCAAGTTTCTCGGAGGCTTCATCAAGTGCTGCACGGGCTAATTCTTCGTTAGTTGGGATCGCTTGTGTTTGTAGGTTATCGGTCATTAACAAAGAATTATAAAGAGGTGTCCGAATTTCCAGTTGACCTTGACCCGATAGTTAACATCCTTTTGTTACTCTGAGATGATGAAAAAACGTCAGAACGACAAAAAACGTGTGGTAGTCGCAATGAGCGGTGGCGTTGATTCGTCAGTTGCTGCGGCCTTGCTGGCACAGCAAGGGTATGAGGTCGTCGGTGTCACGATGCGGCTTTTCAGTGCGCCCAATAATCAGGTGGCCCGCCTTAACAAGTCATGTTGTTCAATAGAAGACGTAGAAGATGCACGTTCCGTATGTCGAAAAATCGGTGCCAAGCACTACCTATTAAATTTCGAAGAGGAATTTCAAAAACACGTCGTCGACTATTTCGTAGGAGAGTATGAACGGGGTAGAACCCCTCACCCGTGTTTAGCCTGTAATGACCGACTTAAGTTCCAGTTTCTGATGCAAAGAGCCGAATTGATGGATGCCGACATCGTCGCTACCGGTCACTACGCTCGCATACGCACGGACGGCAACCAATATCAACTCCTGGCAGGGATTGACCCGTTAAAGGATCAATCGTACGTTCTTTACACACTGTCGCAACAGCAGCTTGCAAAATTATCATTACCAATCGGAGATTATTCCAAGGACGAAATCAGGGACGTGGCCCGAGAAATCGGTCTATCAATTGCGAATAAGCCAGATTCACAAGATATATGTTTTATACCCGACGGAGACTACAGCGGCTTCATTGAGCCAC
>Ga0187833_10001008_pt1 | contig 33146 bp, 40 predicted proteins | sample ETNtaG_37_FD_167968 | JGI IMG/M metagenome (GOLD analysis project Ga0187833, IMG submission 167968) | Marine microbial and viral communities from oxygen minimum zone, Eastern Pacific Ocean - ETNP2014_SV_400_PacBio MetaG (Illumina Assembly) | ecosystem: Environmental > Aquatic > Marine > Hypoxic...
TCAAACCACCACTTTTCTGGCCTTACTAAGAATTTTGGATCATTTTTGATTTTTAGTAATATCTCCAAAGAAGATTCAACACGACCTCTCTTTCTTCTCCACTTTAGCCGATCGTATAGTAATCCTGCGTCTTTTTTAAATTTACTAGGTACTTTATTAATAGCGTTATCCACACCATAAGATCTACTCATGAGCAATAATCTTGCATTATATAAAGTTTGATAATTTTTTGGCAAATACCTGAGCATTCTTTTTAAATCCCAGTATTTATTTTCCCAAGCTAACCAATCTGCTCTTTTAATATGATCTTCTGTATTTAAGTATTTTTTTAGTTTCTTTTTAAAATATTTGAGATTTTTTTTTGACAGTTTGGCAGTAACCCACCCATCTTTTATCAAAGAAATTCCTTCTTCATAATTACCCCTTGCTAAATAGCTTTGACCCAACATTAGCTTTCCATATCCGCTTAAAGGCTTTTTTTTATCAAACAAATTGATTATACGCTCGTCAGAAACGCTGTTTGAATATATTTTATGTTCTGATAAGTACCTGAGTCTATTAATTCTTGGATAGCTTGGATTTAAATTAATGAAATTTATATAATCATAGAAATTTGCCTGATTATTTGGTTCTAATAAGTAAAGCCATTTAACTAGCCTATAAATCGATCTACTAGTAACTTTTTTCGTTAAATTTAGAGCACTAGTCCATCTTTTTTTATCTATTTCAGAAAATATTTTTTTGGATAATTTGAAATCTTTTTTTGAAAAATACTTAGATTTAATAGCAGCTTTTATTTTTTGCTCTTGGTATGTAATTGGTTTTTTTCTAGGAAAAATTGATTTTTTATCATTTATTTTTACAATAATTTTTTTTTTTTCGATTTTTGACTGGTCTGCTTTTAGACTTTTGGGCTTTTTTTTAGGTAATAAAAACTTTTTTTTTTTAGTTTGCAACTTAATGAGATCAGCATTAATTGGTTTACTTTTTGGTAGAAATATTTTTTTTAATAAGCTTTCGTCGATCTTTGACTGTGAATCAATTTGAGAAGTATTTTCCTTTTTCAACTTAGTGTCTTTAGGTTGAGATTTTGGCACTATTATTTCTTTTTTTGTTAATTCTTCAATTTTTGGCTGAGGTTTTGGTAAAACTGCTTCTGAAGCAACTAAATTTTTTGATAAAAACAATGCTAATACAAATACAATTAAATTTGTTTTAGAAAATTTGATCATATATTTTTAGATGATTTGATTCAGTAAATTATGTTATAAAGATTTATGTTTAAAGGATCAATTGTACCAATAATTACTCCATTCAAAAATGGCAAATTGGATGAAGATGCCTATATTTCTCTAATTCATTATCATCTTAAAAATGGTACCTCTGGTATCGTGCCAGCTGGAACAACTGGAGAGTCTCCAACTTTAAATCATGATGAACATTTGAGAGTGATTAAATTATGTGTAAATGAATGTAAAGGAAAGATACCCGTGATTGCTGGAACAGGTTCGAATTCTACAGAAGAAGCAATATTACTAACTAAGTATGCTGAGAAAGCGGGTGCCAATGCCGCGCTTGTCGTAACACCCTATTATAACAAACCTACACAAGAAGGCTTGTATCATCATTATAAAACTATAAGTGACGAATGTGATATACCTATAATTATATACAACATACCATCAAGGTCAGTTGTCGATATGTCGGTTGATACCATGGCAAGACTTTTTGAATTAAAAAACATTATTGGAGTTAAAGATTCAACTGCAAATTTAGACCGTGTTGATGAACAAAAGAGAATTATTGGAAATGATTTTATTCAACTATCTGGAGAGGATGCCACAGCTTTAGAGTTTAATTTGAGAGGAGGAAATGGGTGTATTTCAGTGACCGCAAATATAGCACCTAAACTTTGTTCGGAATTTCAGGAAGCTTCTTTGGCAAAAAATAATGATAAGCTTTTAGCAAGAGCAAAAGAAATTAATGATCAACTAATGCCTCTACATAAGTCACTTTTTATTGAGAGCAATCCTAGCCCTGTTAAATACGCTGCAAATCTATTAAAACTTTGCTCTGATGAAGTTAGGCTTCCACTTGTAAGAGTTACTTCTCAATCAAAAGAAAAAATTAAATTAGCAATGCAACAAGCTAATTTAATTTAATTCATGAGAAGTAAAAACAACAAAGGTTTAAAAATTATTTGTTCAAATAGAAAAGCAAGGTTTAATTACTTTTTCAATGATTTTTTGGAGGCAGGAATTATCTTAAAAGGATCTGAAGTAAAATCAATAAGGGAAGGCAAAGTTAACATTTCCGATTCTTATGCTATAGATAAAGATGGAGAAATTTTTTTGATTAATACACACATCTCTTCCTACAAACGGTCCAGTTACAATGATCACTATCCAATCGACAATAGAAAGCTTTTGTTAAAAAAAAGAGAAGTAAACAAACTAATTGGAAAAATTAATAGAGAAGGATTTACAATTATTCCCACTAAAATGTATTTTAAAAAAGGAAAAGTGAAAGTTGAAATAGCAGTTGCTAAAGGTAAAAAACATTATGATAAGAGACAAGTTAAAAAACAGAGAGATTGGAATAGAGAAAAATCTAGATATTTTAGAAAAACAAGCTGATCTAGGATGATTTTTCTTGGATTAGGTTCAAATTTACCATCCAAATATGGAGATAGGTTTAAAAATATAAATTTAGCAACCTCATACCTTGAAGCACATGGAATTAAAATAATTAAAAAATCTAGTTTTTATGAAACTCCTTCTTATCCTAATATAAAAAATCCTAAATTCATTAATGTAGTCATTTTGGTTGAAACCATCTTACCACCAATTGATTTGATGTCTGTTCTTATTTTTATAGAGGAAAGGCTAGAAAGAAAAAGAGGTAAAAAAAATGATCCTCGAACATGTGATATAGATATCATCGACTACAATAGCCAAATTTTGAATCTAAAAAACAACAATTTAAATCTTACGTTGCCACATAAAGAACTTGCTTCAAGAAATTTTGTTTTATTTCCATTGCAAGAAATATTTCCGGAGTGGAAGCATCCTAAAACAAAAGAGATTATTAACGTTTTGCTCCAAAAACTTAGTAAAGATGATAAAAACTCTATATTAAAGATTGGTGTAAATTGATATTATAATTAAATGATTGACCAGGAAGATTTAATTAATAAAGTAAAGACTTACAATAAGTTTTTAAATCCAGATACTCTTACAAAGGCATATAACTTTGCTGTAAAAGCTCACGCAACACAACAAAGAAATTCAGGAGATCCTTACTTAATACATCCAGTTGCTGTTGCGAATATATTGACTGATCTTAAACTGGATAGTGCAACTATAGCTACTGGTCTTTTGCATGATACGATTGAGGATACTAAAGCTACTTATAAAACTGTTAAAGAAGAATTTGGCAAAGAAGTCGCGGATTTAGTTGAGGGTGTTACTAAAATTTCTGAACTTGAAGATAAAGCTAAAAAAAATTCTAAAGCGGAAAATTTTAGAAAATTGATTTTGGCAACCTCTAAAGATATTAGGGTGCTGCTTGTTAAAATTGCGGATAGATTACATAATATGAGAACTATTGAAGGATTTAAAGATGTAGACAAAAGAAAACAAATTGCAAAGGAAACTATGGAAATTTATGCCCCATTAACAGACAGAATGGGAATGAATAGAATAAGAGATGAATTGGAAGATATTTCATTTAGAGTATTAAATCCAAATGCAAGAGAATTAATCACTAAAAGATTAGAGGTAAAAAAAGAAAACAGAAAAAATACATTTAAAGAAATTTCAGGAGATTTTATTTCTACATTAAAAGAAAATGGTATTATTGCTAAGATAACAGGAAGAGAAAAAACACCATTTTCAATTTGGAGAAAAATTCAAAAAAAAAGAACTTCTTTAGAACAAATTTCTGATATCATTGGTTTTAGAGTAATAGTGAGTAGCATTTCCGAATGTTATAAAACCTTGGGTATTTTTCATAGTAGGTGGCAAACAATACCTGGTAGATTTAAGGACTATATTTCAACACCAAAAATTAATAATTACAAATCAATACATACAGCAATTATTGGTCCTAAAAAACAACGTATCGAAATTCAAATCAGAACTATGCTCATGCACGAATTTGCTCAACGAGGTATAGCATCTCATTGGAAATATAAATCCTCAGAAAAATTTAATTTATCGACTTGGAAGGAATATGATTGGCTTGTTGATTTGGTTGAAATTATTGATCAAGGCGCAAGCCCAGAACATTATTACGAATACACAAAACTTCAGATGTTTCAAGACAACGTATTTTGTTTTACACCAGAAGGATTAGTAATAAAACTTCCGAAAGACGCGACCCCAATTGATTTTGCCTATGCTGTACATACTCAAATCGGAGACACGGCTATCAGATGCGAGATAAATGGTAAAGAAAGCCCATTACAAAGCTTATTACATAATGGCGATATGATAAAAATAATTACTTCTAATAAAATTTCACCATCCCTTCATTGGTTAACAACTACAAAGACGGGTAAAGCTCGAGCTGCTATTAGAAGATATTGGTATGATAAAGAACCAAAGATAAATTTAAACAAAAAATATAATAGTGCATTGTGGATATCATTGCCAGATTCTCCAGGAAAATTAGGAGAGGTTACTTCGCTAATTGGCATGAATAAGGGAAATATAACTAGTGTAGAAATGACCGAAAAAAAATCAGATCACATAGACTTTATGTTCGATGTGCAAATAGATGACTTAAAAAACTTTACAAAACTTATAAGCGAGTTAAAACAAAAAGAATTTAAATTTAAAATTATAAGACATAGAAAAAAACATGCTCTCTTACATAGATTTTTCAAGCGTTTTAAAAAAAAATAAAATATTATTAGAGGCTCACTTTCCTCTTTTGACACATCTGAGATTAATTTTTTTAAATAATAATGATTAGATTAGGCGTTAATATAGATCATGTTGCAACTGTACGAAATGCTAGAGGAGAAATTTATCCTGAACCATATAAAGCTGCTCAAATTGCAATAAATTCTGGTGCTGATTCTATCACCGTTCATCTACGGGAAGATAGAAGACATATCCATGATAAAGATTTATATAAAATTATTGGACTAAAAAAAATCCGTGTTAATTTAGAAATGGCTCCTACACGTAAAATGCTGCAAATTGCCATAAAATCAAAACCAAGTTTTGCATGTATAGTTCCAGAAAAAAGAGAAGAATTAACTACCGAAGGTGGACTAAACATTGATAATAATTATTCTAAGCTCAAAAAAATAATTCATTCACTAAAAAATAAAGGAATACGCACAAGCTTATTTATCAAACCTAAAATTTCAGATATAAAAAAAAGCAAAGAATTGGGCGCGGACTGCATCGAATTACATACCGGCAAATTTTGTAATTTGTTTAATTTAAATAAAGATTATTCAAACGAATTTATCAAAATAAAAAAAAGTTCTTATTTAGCAAGTCAAATTGGTTTAGAGGTACATGCTGGACATGGTTTAACGTATCAATCTGCTAAAGTAATTTCAAAAATTAAAAGTATTAAAGAATTTAACATTGGTCATTTTATAGTTAGCGACGCAATTTTTATTGGTTTAAAGCAGACAATTTATAAATTTAAGAAAATTTTAAGATAATGAGCATTTTAGGAACAGGCATAGATATTATCGAAAATAATAGACTTAAAAAATCAATATTTCGTAAAAAATCTAATTTTAAAAATAAAATATTCACCAATAATGAAATCTCATACTGTGAAAAAAAAACAAATATAATAAACTGTTACTCTAAAAGATTCGCTGCTAAAGAAGCATTTGTTAAAGCATTAGGCACTGGCATTAGATATAATATAAATTTTAAAGATATAGAAGTAGCAAATGACCGTTATGGCAAACCATATTTGATAATCAACAAAAATGTAATCAATAAAATTAAAATTTTATATAAAGTTAAAAAATTTAATATTTTTTTATCAATTACAGATGAAAAACAATATGCAATTGCAAGTGTTATAATTTCGAAATAATGAAAATAAACAAAAAAGTTATATACGATAACTTAAGTACTTTATTTTATGCACTTATTATAGCAATAATTATAAGATCTTTATTGTTTCAACCTTTTTACATTCCATCTTCTTCTATGGAGCCTACTTTATTAGTTGGTGATAGACTGTTTGTTTCAAAATATACTTATGGATACAGCAAGCATTCTTTTCCATTTAGCCCAAATATTTCAAATGATAGATTTTTTTTTAAAGTTCCCAAAAGAGGTGATGTCGTTGTTTTTAAAACACCCACTGATAACAGGACAGATTATATAAAAAGGTTAATTGGTTTACCTGGCGATGAAATTCAATTTATTGATGGAAATCTATATCTAAATAATAATCAAATATTAAGGACGAAAAAAATTATAGAAAACTTAATAGTTTTTTGTGGTGAAGATATTATAAATGTCAATGCATATGATGAAAAATTGCCAAATGGACATTCATATACTGCGGTATATAAAAAAGATGGTAGTTTTAAAAATTCTGATAAATATATAGTTCCTAAAAATCATTATTTTTTTTTAGGTGATAATAGAGATTGCTCAAAAGATAGCCGATATCTTAATAGTGTAGGCTATGTGAACAAATTGAATTTAGTAGGTAAAGCAAGGATAATTTTTTTTTCAACTAATAAAGATAATGGAAGTATTTTCCAGATATGGAAATGGTTTGAAATTATCCAATGGAAAAGGTTTTTCGATATAATCAACTAATTATGCAAAATCAAAAAGTATTAGAAAATAAATTAAATATTACATTTAAGAATAAAAAATTATTATCTTTGTCATTAATTCATAAAAGTTTTAACTCTTTATCGAATAATGAAAAGTTAGAATTTCTTGGAGATAGAGTTTTAGGATTAGTTTTGTCGGATAAATTATTTAACTTATATCCAAATGAACCTGAGGGTAGCTTAGATAAAAAACTTGCCTCATTGGTAAATCGGAAAACCTGTTTAAAAATTAGCAAAATTTTAGAATTAGAAAAATTTCTTGTTATGGGAAATGCTTATAATAAAAAAAAAAAAATTGAGGATAAAATATTAAGTGATGCATGCGAATCTCTAATTGGAGCAATATATCTTGATTCTGGTTACAAAGTTGCAGAAAATTTTATTCTAAAATTTTGGAAAGATGAAATAAATAAATCAGTTAAAACTGAAAAAGATTCTAAAACAATATTACAAGAATATTCACTAAAACATTTTCAAAAATTGCCAATATATAGAGTATTAACATACAAGGGTCCTCGGCATAATCCCTTATATAAAGTTTCCGCAAAAATTTACAATTCAAAATCTTTTTATGGAGTTGGAAATTCTAAAAAAATCGCAGAACATAATGCTGCAAAAATACTCATTAATAATTTAAAAATAAAATAGATTATGATGTGGAAAGACGAAGGTTTTATTCTATCAAAAAAAAAGTATGGTGAGAATTCAATCATTATTGAAGTTTTTACATTAGACCATGGAAAGTGTTCAGGCATTGTTTATGGGGGCACATCAAATAAAATAAGAAATTATTTACAATTAGGAAATAAAATTCAGGTAATTTTGAAAACAAAAAACGATAGTAGGCTAGGTTATTTTAAAATTGAAATAATTGATGCGATAAGCCCTTACTTTTTTGATGATAACAAAAAATTAAATTGTTTATTTTCATCACTTGATCTTTTAAAAAAAGCACTTCCAGAATTGCTTAGTTATAATTCTGTTTACGTATTATTTTCTAATTTCTTAAACGAATTAATGTTTAATAAAAATTGGATTGTTCATTACATTTTTTGGGAGATCAACTTTCTCAAAGAGATAGGTTTTGACATGAATTTGGCATCTAATTTAATTTCTAAAAATTATTCTAATAATAACATGGCCATTGTACTCATTGATAATGAAAAAATGAATATTCCAAATTTTATGGTAGAAAATAAATTTGAAAATATTGATACAAAATCAATATATTCTGCCTTAAAATTAATTGGTAAATTCCTTCAAAAAAATATTTTGCTTCCTAATAATCTAAATTATCCTACGCCTAGAAAAAACCTAGAAAGTTTTTATAAGTAATGCAAGATCGTAAAAAAAGATCAATTATAAAAACACTTACCTGGCGTATCACGGCTTCCGTAGATACTTTTATTATTGCTTGGATAATCACTGGTGATTGGAAAATGGGCGGTTCTATTGCTGGTATTGAAGTAATAACAAAAATGTTTTTTTATTATTTTCATGAAAGGATTTGGAATAAAATTAAGTGGGGAAAAGATAAATGGTGGTGGTTATCATAGCCTCTGTGCTATATAATCAGCAAAATATGTGACTATCCCACTGGCACCCGCTCTTTTAAGCGATACTAGACTTTCTTCAATTGCATTTTCTGATATTATTTTTTTCTTAATACCATTTTTAATTAAACTATATTCACCAGATACTTGATAAGCAAATACTGGTATTTTGAATGTATCGCTAATCATTTTAATAACATCAAGATAAGGCATCCCTGGTTTGACCATAATAAAATCGGCACCTTCTTTTATGTCAAGAGCAACTTCCCTTAGAGCTTCTTTTTGATTAAAAAAATTCATCTGATAATTTTTTTTGTCACCTTTTAAGTTTTTTTTTGAACCAACAGCATCTCTAAAAGGCCCATAAAAATTTGACGCATATTTAACTGCATAAGATAATATTTGAATTAATTCAAAATTATTTTTATCTAAAGATTTTCTTATTTTTCCTATTCTTCCATCCATCATGTCGGATGGCGCTATAATATCACATCCCATTTGTGCTAGCAGTAATGCTTGTTTAATTAAAATCTCAACGGTAGCATCGTTTTGAACATAATTTTTTCTTAGTAAACCATCATGGCCATGTGAAGTGTATGGATCCAAAGCTACATCACACATAATGCCAATGTCTGATTTGAAATTTTTTTTGATAAGCTTTAAAGCCCTGCATACCAAGTTATTTTCGTTTAAAGCTTCCGATCCATCTTTGTTTTTGTTTCTTATATTAGTATGTGGAAATAATGCTAGAAGAGGCAATTTAAGTTTAAGTGCTTTTTCAACAACTTTTTCTATTTTATCCACTGAATATCTGTATACACCGGGCATAGCAGGAATTTGATTCTTTTGATTTATGCCATCTGTTAGAAATATTGGCCAAATTAAATCTTTAGATAATAAAGCGTTTTCACTTACCAAACGCCTAGACCACTCGGTTTTTCTATTCCTCCTTAGTCTTGTGGCAGGGTACGATCCAATAAGTTTCATTTATCTGGTTATTAATTTTTATTTTATTATAACTAATACGACAAAAGTAATGTATATTATTGTCTTATATTAAGGTATTTAACAAAGTATCACAATGCATTCAATGCTAGATAAGAAAATAAAGTTCTTCTGTATGTTGATGTTTTAAATTATAAATTTAACTAAGAATATTCATTTGAAAAAAATTTTAATTGCATCTGATCATGCGGGCTTTAATCTTAAAGAAATTATTAAAAAACACCTATTAAAGAAAAAATTAAAAATTATAGATCTTGGCCCTTTTAAATTAGTGAGAGTCGATTACCCTGATTATGCACATAAATTATCTAAAAAAATTAATCTTAATAAAACATTTATAGGCATTCTTGTTTGTGGATCTGGCATAGGGATGGAGATGACAGCAAATAGATATAAAAATGTAAGGGCTGCACTATGTTCTGATCAAAGGTTTGCAAAATTATCAAGATCGCATAATAATGCCAATGTTATTACACTCGGATCAAGATTGATAAAAAAAAATATTGCTCTTAAATGTATAAACGTTTTTTTGAAGACAAAATTTAAAGGTGGTCGTCACGCAAAAAGAATTAAAAAAATATAAATTATTATGAATAAATCGAACAAATATATGTCGGATAATTACCAAAATTTTTTTGATAAGAATTTATCATTAACTGATCCAGAATTATATAGTTCTATAAAACTCGAATTTGAAAGACAACAACAACATATTGAATTAATTGCTTCTGAAAACATTGTTTCAAAAGCTGTTTTGGATGCGCAAGGTTCAATTATGACAAATAAATATGCCGAAGGATATCCTTCTAAAAGGTATTATGGTGGATGTGAGTTTGTTGATAAAGCAGAAGAACTGGCTATCGAAAGAGTTAAAAAGTTATTTAATTGTAAATATGCTAATGTACAACCACATTCAGGTGCTCAGGCAAATGGAGCGGTATACCTTGCTCTTTTAAATCCTGGAGACACAATACTTGGTATGAGTTTAAATTCAGGAGGTCATTTAACTCATGGAGCCAAAGTTTCTCTTTCGGGCAAGTGGTTAAATTCATTTCATTATGAAGTAGATAAAATAACCGGATTGATTAATTATGATCAAGTTGAAATAATAGCAAAAAAACACAAACCTAAACTTATTATTGCTGGTGGTAGCGCATATTCAAGAATAATTGATTTTAAAAAATTTCGCGAAATAGCAAATAAAGTGAACGCATATCTTATGGTTGATATGGCTCATTTTTCAGGCTTAGTTGCAGGAAAAGGTTATCCTAATCCAATTGAATATGCAGATATTGTTACATCAACAACGCACAAAGTATTAAGGGGTGGTAGAGGAGGAATTATTTTAACCAATAGAGAAGATTTGATTAAAAAAATTAATTCCGCTGTTTTTCCAGGCTACCAAGGGGGTCCTTTAATGCATGTTATCGCAGCAAAAGCTGTTTGTTTTCAAGAAGCTCTGCAAGATAGTTTTAAGATTTATATTAAATCGGTTGTTGAAAATGCAAAAACTTTATCAGAAACACTAAAAAACAATGGTTTTAAAATATTTTCTGGGGGCACTGATACACATTTGATGTTAGTTGACTTAAGACCATATAATGTTACTGGAAAAGATGCCGAATCAAGTTTGGGAAGAGCCAATATAACATGTAATAAAAATGGAATTCCTTTTGACACTGAAAAAATGACAATAACTTCTGGAATAAGATTGGGTACACAAGCAGCTACAACAAGGGGTTTTGGTGTTAGTGAATTCAAGAAGGTGGGAGAATTAATAACAAAAGTGATAGTGGGTTTATCAAAAACACCTGGTGACAATACTAAAATTGAAAAAGCAGTAAAAAAAGATGTAATCAAACTTTGTTCTTTGTTTCCTATTTATAATCATTTAAAAGGTAAATAATTATGCTTTGCCCATTTTGTAAAACTGGCGATACATCAGTAGTTGACTCAAGGCCTACCGAAGATGGCGCAGCAATAAGAAGGAGAAGAACATGTAGTTGTGGAAAGAGATTTACAACATTTGAGAGAGTTCAATATAGAGAATTAACGATTGTAAAAAAAAGTGGAAGAAAATCTATTTTTGATAGAGATAAATTATCGAAATCAATATACATTGCTCTTAAAAAAAGACTTGTAGATACTGACACCGTTGAGAAATTTATATCAAATATATCTAAAAATTTAGAAGAAATGGGTCAAAATGAAATACCTTCAAACATTATAGGAAAAATGGTTATGGATGGTCTCAAAGAACTTGACCCTATTGCTTACGTTAGGTTCGCTTCAGTCTACAGAAATTTTAGAGAAGTAAAAGATTTCGAGCAATTTGTGGACGAATTGGATGTTTCCAAAAAAAAACAAAACTAATATAAAACATAAATATTTTATGAAACTTGCTTATAATCAAGCAAGAAAGATATTAGGAAATACTGGTGACAATCCCGCCGTAGGCTGTGTAGTTGTTAAGAATAATAAATTAATAAGTTTAGCTCATACCAATTTCAATGGTCGACCACATGCTGAAAGAATAGCTTTATTAAAAAAAAAAATTAAATTCAACGGTTCATTATTGTATTCAACCTTTGAACCTTGTAGCCATTATGGAAAAACGCCACCATGTATTGATATTATTAAAAAACAAAAAATCAAATCAGTTTATTTTTCTAAATTTGATCCTGATGAAAGAAGTTTTAGAAAAGCAAAGAAAAAATTAAATAAATATAATATTAAAACATTTGAAAACGTCAACGTATCTACGGGAGATACCTTTTATAAAGATTTCTATATCAGAAAAAAAACTAATAATATTTTTATTTCTTCAAAATTAGCCACTTCAAAAGACTTATTTATTTCTGGCAATTATAACAAATGGATAACAAATGTTTATTCTAGGGCCAGGGTTCATTTATTGCGGGCAAATCACGATTCTATTTTAACTACTTCAAAAACCATTTTAAAAGATAATTCGATGTTAAATTGTAGAATTGATGGATTACAAAAGTACTCACCAAAAAGATTTGTAATTGATAAAAACCTAACCATACCTATGTCATCAAATATAATTACAACGGCTAACAAAATTGCTACATATGTCTTTTATAATTCAACAGATAATATTAAATTAAAAAAAATAAAACGCTATAAAGTTAAGACAATAAAAATTAACCTGAAAGATAATCATTTAGATTTTAATGAAATTATCACTTTTTTGAGAAGCAATGGTTATTATAGAGTTTTTGTAGAAGCCGGCATTGTATTTAATAACTTTTTGCTGGACAATAATTATATAAATGATTTTTATCATTTTTATTCTAATCAATCGTTTGGAAATAAAGGTACTCGTAATACAAAATCTTTTTTTAAAAAAATGTATAAAATCAAGCAAAGCAAGAAAGAAATTAAAGTCAATTTATTACAAGATAAATTAATAAAGTATTCTTTAAAATAATGTTTACTGGAATCATAAAAAAAACGGGAATTGTTAAAAAAATTGCATTGAATAAAAAAGAGATGCAGATAGGAGTTAAAAGTAGTTTGAAATTTACAAATAACGATTTAGGATCATCAATAAACTGCTCCGGCGTTTGTTTAACGCTTCAAAAAATTTACAATGGATTGTATTATTTTTACCTATCCAGAGAAACTCTTAAAGTCAGCAATTTTAATAACATTAAATTAAATCATATTATTAACCTAGAAAAGTCTCTCAAGTTTGGTGATGAAATTTCAGGACACTTTGTTCAGGGACACGTTGACACAATTTCAAAGCTTAAAAAAATTTATGTACGTGGAAAATCTTGGTATTTATATTTTTCAATTAATAAAAGTCTCAAAAAATTTTTAACTTCTAAAAGCTCTATTGCAATAAACGGTGTGTCGTTGACAATTGCAAAGATATTTGCAAATAGTTTTTTGATTGTGGTAATTCCTCATACATTAAAAATGACAAATTTAAAAAATATTAAAAACAATGATATTGTTAATATAGAAATTGATATCATTGCAAAATATATAAAAAACTTAAAAATATAAATATGTTTACACCAGTTATCCAAATCATAAAAGATGCAAAAAAAGGAAAAATGTTTATTTTGGTTGATGATGAGAATAGAGAAAATGAAGGTGATTTAGTAATTCCTGCTAATAAAGTAAAACATAGAGATATAACTTTTATGGCAAAGTATGGGAGGGGGTTAATCTGTCTAGCTCTTGACTCAGGACAAGTTAAAAAACTAAATCTCCAACTTATGTCACCAACTAATCAATCCAGGTCACAAACAGCTTTTACGGTATCCATAGATGCTGCAAAAAATATCACTACAGGTATTTCAGCTCACGATAGAGCATATACAATAAAATCAGCTATAAAAAAAAATGCTACTAAAAAAGATATTGTAACTCCAGGACATATTTTTCCATTAATATCAAAAGATGGGGGTGTTTTAGTCAGAGCTGGCCATACCGAGGCTTCGGTGGATGTATCCAGGTTGGCAAAAAGTTCACCCTCTGCTGTTATTTGCGAAATCATGAATGATAACGGAACAATGGCTAAAGGGAGGCAATTGATTAATTTTGCAAAAAAACACAGACTCAGTATTGGAAAAATTGACGACCTTATATCATTTCGTTTAAATCAAGAAAAATTAATTAATTTCAAAAAATCTTCAAATATTTCAATTAATAAACAAACTTTTAAAATTAAAATTTTTGAAAATAAGCTTGATGGGTCAGAACATTTTGCCTTAATTAAAGGCAATATAATTAGAAATAAAAATCCACGAGTAAGGGTTATATCTTCAAATGTAGTAAAAAATTATTTAATGGGTGAAAAATTACCAAATTTATTTAATCGAACTATTAACTATTTCAGAAAATATAAAACCTGTGTATTAATATTTATAAGACATACAAATCTCGAATCTGTTTCGGAGACCTTAAAAGGATACAAGAATAAAAAATTTTACAAAAAAGATAATGATAAACTTATTAGAAACTCTGGCATTGGTTCACAAATTATAAAAGCTTTAAATATTAAAAAGATGATACTGGTCACTAGATCTAAAAAAAAAGTTGTAGGAATAGAGGGTTACGGAATAAAAATTGTTAAACAAGAAATAATTAAATGAAAATTGACAAAGAAATCCATCGAAAATTTGATTATCGACGATTACAACAACAAATTTTATAGAAAACTGATGCGAAGTTATATGACATCAATGAATTTTTTCTTAATAAAACTTCATATACAAAAAAATCATCAAGTTATTCAATGACTACTGAAAGAAACTTTGATATAGACAATAATTTTAATTGGAAACAAGTAAAATTTATTTTAAAAAATAATTATAATGAAATATCTAAATAAATTCAGATTAATCAATAAAATTGCTTACGTTTTAGGTGGTTCCGGTTACATTGGAACGGAAATTACTTTTGCTTTAATTGAATTTGGCGCGAAAGTAATCGTACTAGATACTGATTATAATAATAAATTTACTAGGAATAAACATATAAAATTTGAAAAAATAAATGTTGCCAAACTGAAAGAATCTGAAAACAAGTTAAATAAATTAATGTCCAAACATGGTACGCCTAATATCTTTGTCAATTGTTCTTATCCTTATTCAAAATCTTGGTCAAAATGCTCTTTTTCGAAAATTACTTTAAAATCAATAAAAGAAAATATTGATTTACATTTAGTTTCTTATTTGTGGTTCGCTCGATTAATAGCAGAAAGAATGAAAAAAGAAAAAATTGCTGGTAGTTTAATTCAATTTGGATCTATTTATGGTTTGGTCGGACAAAACCTTTCTGTTTACAAAGGAACAAAATTGACTGAGAATTTAACATATTCAGCTATTAAAGGTGGTATAATAAATAATACAAAATTGATGGCATCATATTATGGTAAATACAATATTCGAATTAACGCAATATGTCCTGGAGGGTTAGAGGGCTACGTTGCTGGCAAGTTAAAAAACCAATCTAGTAAATTTAGAAAGCAATATTCGCTACAAACACCCTTGAATAGGATGGGAAAACCAGAAGAAATTGCTCCATCTGTTTTATTTTTAGCTTCTGATGCGTCTTCTTATGTGACAGGTATCACATTAATCGTTGATGGTGGCTGGACTGCTATATAGGTATTAAAAAATGTTTAAAAACAATTTACTCTTCTTGATGCAATCTATATAGTTACATTAAAGTTGCTCAGCGTAAAAAATATAAAGATTCAATAACAAATTTAGGTAAAGTTATGTAATAATATCTCTAAGAGATAATTAATTTCTTGAAAATTATACAATCCAAATTCATTAGAATGAAAATATCATCGAATCCAAAAGAGAACCTTAAAAAATTAAAAAATAGAAAAGTATGCATAGTTGTTTCAAACTTTTATCCAAAAATTAGCAATATGCTCATCAAGGGTGCTTTGAAGAAATTGAAAAAGTACAACATGTCAAAATTTATTTTATATAGTGTTCCTGGCACCTTTGAAATACCATCCGCAATATCAATGCTTATTTATAATAAAAAAAATATATTTGTATTTGATGGATTCATTGTACTTGGCTGTGTAATTAAAGGTGAAACATCGCATTTCGATTATATTTGTTCATCTGTAATTAATGCTATAACAAATATAAGTGTAAAATATAGAATTCCAATTGGAAATGGAATTTTAACCTGCAACAAAAAAAAACAAGCAATGCAAAGAGCTGATCCCAAAAAAGGTGATAGAGGTGGAAATGCCGCTAATGCAGTAATTTCATTTTTTAATTTGTTTCAGGATAATTATGAAGAATAGAGATCTTTCCAAGAATAACCCTAGAATTATTGTAATCCAAAAATTGTATTCCCAAGAATTTAATAATGATTCTGACTTAGTCTTTACAAAGCATAGGTATAAAAAATTTATTAAAGATGTTGTCTTAGGTACATTAGAAAGAAAAGAACTAATAGAAAAAACTATTCGACAGTATCTTGGTGAAGATTTAAATAAAAAACGAACAGAAAAATTATTGCTTATTTTGTTACACGCCGCTACTTTTGAACTTTTATATCGTCCAGAGACCTCCGTAAACATTATTATTAATGAATATTTAAATACTTCTGATTTTTTTCTAGAACAAAGTCAAAAAAAATATTTAAATGCTATTTTAGATAAAATATCGAAAGAAATAAGATCTTAAGTAAACAAATTGACACTAATAAATAAATGAAAGAATCTATTAATATATCTATAGTTAAATTGAACAGAAGAAAGGTTCACTTTACCAGACAACAAAACGCTCTGCTAGTGTTATGTATTTTAGTTCAATAAATAATTTCTATCACGGCATAATGTTTCATCATTTTCACGATGACAAATTGCATAAGCAAGGACAAGGAAGTATTGATAGGGACGATTTTTATGATCTGATAAAATTTATTGGACGTGAAAATATTTTAGACGCAAAAGAATTTTTCAATAGATTTAAAGAAAATAAACTAAAACCTAAAGAAGTCTGCTTTACTTTTGATGATGGGATTAGATGTCAATATGACGTTGCTTTACCTGTGTTAGAAGATTTAAATATAAAGAGTTTTTTCTTTGTTTATTCATCAATATTAAAAAAAAACCCTGATATGTTAGAAATTTATAGATATTTTAGAATGAATTTTTTTATTGATGTAAATAATTTTTATAATCAATTTATTAAAAATCTAGATAAAGATTTGAATCTTTTTTTTAAGAACAAAGATAAAATTATAGATGAGACTAAAGCAAAATATCCATATTATTCAATTAATGACATAAAATTTAGATTGATAAGAGATGAACTTCTAACTGATGAAGAATATAAAACTACCATGTTTAAGATGTTTGATGAAAAAAATTTTGATCATAAACAATTTTATGAAATTTTATTTCTAGGATCTAAACATTTGATAAAAATAAAAGAACTTGGTCATTTGATTGGCCTTCATTCGCACACACACCCAATGTTATTTGAAAATCTATCTTACAATGAGCAATTAAATCAATACGATGAAAATATTTCTATTCTGTCTAAAATACTTAAAATTAACAAAACTGATATTAAATATATGGCTCATCCTAGAGGAAGTTATAATAAAGACACACTTAAGATTTTAAAAGACCTGGGTATTGAAATTGGTTTTAAAGATAGCATGACCATTGATAATGAAAAAAGTATGAAAAGAATAAATAATTCATTTCTTGAAATAGCAAGGCAAAACCACTCTGCGATTATTAAAATGATGAATAAATGAAAATCACATTGTTTGCAGCTAATCATAAATGAAGAACGGTAAGATTTTTTGACAAAACAAATTAATTTAAATTTAGTAAAATAAGATAATAGTGAACGAATTCACAATCATAAAAAAATACCTTTCGATTTTGTCAAATAAATATAAAGGATCTTTTAACTTATCTGATGACATATTTTTTGACTATAAAAAAAAAATTGGTATATCTACCGATACTTTTAATGAGGGAACACATTTTATAAATTTTAAAAACCCCGACCTTGTAATTAAAAAAAGTCTAAGGGCTGCAATTTCTGATTTAATTTGCAAAGGAATAATTCCTAAATATTATTTTATAAATTTTTCGGGAAGCAATACACATCTTACAAAAAAAAATCTTAACAAAATAAGATTGGCACTGAAACAAGAACAAATAAAATATAACATTTTCTTAGTTGGTGGAAACACCTCTTATTCAAAATATCTATCAATAACTATTACTGCGGTTGGTTATTCAAAAAAAGGTCCTGTTTTGAGAGATGGTGCAAAAATAAATGATGATATTTATTTAACTAATACAATTGGCGACGCATTTGCAGGTTTAAAAGTTTTAAAAGGAAAAATTAAACTTAGTAAGAAAAATAATGATTATTTTATAAGTAAATTTTACCTTCCTGTTTTACCAGTAAAATTTTCAAAAAAGATTCGTCTTTTTGCAAATTCAGCGATAGATATTTCTGATGGTTTTTTTCAAGATTTACAACATTTGTTATCTAAATCAAACTTATCGTCCAAACTATTTATTAATAAAATCCCTATTTCTAGGCAATTAAATTCTTATCTTGCGAGATCAAATGAAAATATATTAAATTATATCTCTAATGGCGACGACTATCAAATATTGTTTACAGCTTGTAAAAAAAAGAGAAGTTTAATTAAAAAAATATCTAAGTCCACCTGTACAAAAGTTTCAAAAGTAGGAATTGTTAAGCATAAGTTTGCATCAAAGACCACGAAATCAGTAAAAGAAGCGATTAAACTTCCTAAAAAACTAGGATATGTTCACAATTTTTAGACAATATTATCATTGCCTTTCTCTTTTTTTTTTGCCATCTTCCTTTTTTTTAATTTTATATTATTTTGATTCACAATTAAACATATGATCGAATTATCATCTGATTATATTTTATTACTTATTAATCTATGTGGTTTTCTTGCATTAATTTATGGCTACATAACACGAAAACAAATATTGAATTCGGATTCGGGAAATAAAAAAATGAACGAAGTTGCAGAAGCAATTCAAATTGGGGCAAGAGCTTACTTGAATAGACAGTATAAAACAATTTCTATAGTAGGTTTAGGTGTTTTAATCATCATCACTTTTTCATTTAGCGTTTTGGTAGGAATTGGATATTTAATTGGTGCTACCATGTCTGGAATTGCTGGCTATGTTGGGATGCTGATATCAGTTCAAGCTAATGTTAGAACAGCGCAAGCTTCAAAAAAAGGCTTGTCACAAGGTCTATCTATAGCTTTCAAATCAGGAGCCGTTACTGGCCTGTTAGTAGCTGGATTGGCTTTATTATCAATTTCCCTTTATTACTATATTTTATTATCCCTCGGTGTCGAAGAAAGAGAATTAATTAATGCATTGATTGCGTTAGGATTTGGTGCATCTTTAATTTCAATCTTTGCAAGATTGGGAGGTGGAATTTTCACAAAAGGTGCAGACGTGGGAGCAGATTTAGTTGGCAAAATAGAAGCAGGCATTCCAGAAGATGATCCAAGAAATCCAGCGGTCATTGCAGATAATGTTGGAGATAATGTTGGAGATTGCGCAGGAATGGCTGCCGATTTATTCGAAACCTATGCAGTTACTATAGTTGCTACAATGGTTTTATCTTCAATTTTCTTTCATGATAATTTAAACATGATGATTTACCCTTTATCTATAGGCGCCGGATGTATATTGACCACAATTCTTGGTACTTTTTTTGTCAAATTAGGGAAAAGCAAAAAAATCATGAACGCACTTTACAAAGGGTTTATCGCCACAGCGTTATTATCATTATTAATTCTTTATCCAATCACTGATTATATAATTGGCTTAAATACAGAATATTTTATTGAAGATAAAATATTTACTGGAATGGGTTTGTATGTGTGTGGAGTTATTGGGTTAATTATAACTGGCTTAATCATATATGTAACAGAATACTATACAGGTACAGATTTCAGACCTGTTCAAAGTATTGCCTCATCGTCAACCACTGGTCATGGCACCAATGTTATACAGGGATTAGCGGTGTCAATGGAAGCTGCTGCTTTGCCAGCATTAATTATAGTAGCTGGTATACTGATTACAAATTATATTGCAGGTCTTTTTGGCATAGCAATTGCGGTTACATCAATGCTCGCCTTAGCAGGTATGGTTGTTGCTTTAGATGCTTATGGCCCCGTGACTGACAACGCAGGTGGAATAGCAGAGATGTCCAATTTATCCAAGAATACTAGAAAAACTACTGATGCATTAGACGCCGTTGGAAATACAACTAAAGCAGTAACCAAAGGTTATGCTATAGGATCCGCTGGTTTGGGAGCTTTGGTATTGTTTGCAGCTTATACGGAAGATATTAAATATTTTTCTACAATTCATAGATCTCGTTTAGAAAATATTAATGTGGATTTCGATCTGACAAACCCCTTTGTAGTTATAGGTTTGTTGGTAGGCGGCATGTTACCTTACTTATTTGCTTCTATGGGAATGCAAGCTGTTGGAAGAGCAGGAGGAGCTGTTGTAATCGAAGTTAGAAGACAATTTAAAAAAATTCCCGGTATAATGAAAAGGAAGACCAAACCAGATTATGGAAGACTTGTAGATCTTTTAACCAAAGCTGCAATAAAAGAAATGATTGTGCCATCTCTTTTACCAGTATTATCTCCAATAGTTCTTTATTTTGTAATATTGCCAATAGGAGGTATTGAAGCTGCGTTATCATCTGTCGGTGCTATGTTGCTTGGAGTTATAGTTACAGGATTGTTTCTAGCCATTTCAATGACCGCAGGGGGTGGGGCTTGGGATAATGCTAAAAAGTATATTGAAGATGGAAATTATGGTGGAAAAGGCTCAGATGCACATAAGGCCGCAATAACAGGAGATACAGTTGGAGATCCATATAAAGATACTGCCGGTCCAGCAATAAACCCAATGATTAAAATAACAAATATTGTATCACTTTTGTTATTGGCCGCTATTGCAAGCTAGGGATTGCCTTTCTTTACAGGCTTATTAATTTTTTGTCTTAAACTAGATAAAAAACTATAAATAACGTTTTTTTCTCTAGCAATGGTGTCGGTTGTAGTATTTGTGAAAATAATTTTATTACTTTGGTCCATGTTATAAAAATCTTTTTTTTTCAAAATTCCATAATCATTAAACTCTAGAGCTAAGACATTGCTTTTATTTATTATGTTTTGACCAAACTTCAATAATTTACCTTTGGTTCTAGTCCTTTCAATATAAATCCAAATGGAATTATCAAAAGTAGAAACTGTTGATGGATGGCCCATAATTTCTTTAACATCATTTCTATTACTTTCGTTAATAATTAAATTTTTATGTTTTTTATCTAAAAAAGCAACTCCATGAGTATTAATAACTGCATTTCGTTGACAATTTGATAATAATAATAAAATTAAAATAATAATGAACTTATGCATTTTTTTAAAAATAACAAAAAAAATATACTTCCTTTGTATAATAAAATCGTTTTTTTAACCAGGAAAAATTTCTTTTATGTAGATTTTAAATTACACGATTCTTTTTCAAATAGAATCTATCTTATTCTTTTCCATCTTTGTTTTATTTTAGTTGATCTTAAAAATAAAAGAAATGATAAAAACTACCAACAAGCCATATTTGATTTTTTCTTTAAACAAATTGAATTAAATTTCAGAGAATTGGGATATGGTGATACCGCTGTAAATAATAAAATGAAAAATCTAATAAGCCTGTTTTATGAAATTTTAATCAAGTGCAAAAAATGGAAACTGTTACAAAATGACAGCAAAAATAACCTTTTATTAAATTTTTTTTCGAATAACTATAATAATAAAATTTTATCCAACAATTTAACAAATTATTTCGATAAATTTTCATCTTTTGTTGAAGATATGTCTTTAAATTCAATAACAAAAGGTGTATTCAACTTTATCTATAAGGAATAAACATGGCAGTACCAAAACGCAAAACTTCTAAATCAAGAAGGAATAAAAGAAGATCCCATAATAAATTTATATCAAAAAATATAATTGAAGACAAAAAATCTGGCGAGTACAGATTATCACATCATGTAGATTTAAAAACTGGATTCTATAAAGGGAGACAGGTTTTCGAACCAAAAGAATAAACTAATAAGTGTAATGAGTGATATAATTATAATTGCAGTTGATGCAATGGGTGGTGAAAATTCACCCCAAAAAATAATTGATGGTATCGAATTATCTTTAAAAGAAAGTAAAGAAAATTTTTTCAAACTTTACGGTAATAAAGATCAATTAAAGTTTTTAATCAACAAAAAACCTAAGATCAATAAATATTGTGAAATTATTCATTGTGACCATCATATTGAAGATGAAGAAAGTCCTTTAAGTGCAGCCAAAAAAAGTGAAAGTACCAGCATGTGGCAATCCATTAAATCGCAAATCAATGGAAAATCACAAATTACATTATCAGCTGGAAATACCGGCGCTCTATTAATATTATCTAGATTAATATTGACTATGGTTGATGGTGTTGAAAAACCCGCTCTTGCTGGCATTTGGCCAAACAAAGTAGGAATGAATGTTGTTTTAGATTTAGGAGCCAATATTGAATGTAGCGATAAAAATTTAATTGATTTTAGCCATATGGGGGCTGCTTTATATAAGTCTTTATATCCAAAAACCGACCCGATAGTTGCATTATTAAATGTTGGCTTAGAAGAAATTAAAGGACACGAAGAAATTAAGAAAGCTTACCAACATCTTAAGCGATCAAACAATAAAGATTTTAATTTTCACGGATACATCGAGGGAAATCATATTATGGATGGCAATGTTAACGTTATTGTTACTGACGGTTTTTCAGGTAATATTGCTCTAAAAACGGCCGAAGGTACCGCAAACTTTATCACAAATAAATTAAAGGAGAATTTAAGCAAAGGTTTATTAAATAAAATTTCACTTTTATTTTCGTACAATGCATTAAAAAGTTTTAAAAATCAATTAGATCCAAGAAAATATAACGGTGCTATTTTTTTAGGTTTAAATGGACCAGTTGTAAAAAGTCATGGCTCTACTGATGCTAGAGGTTTATCTTACTCAATTAAAATGTGTAATAAAATAGTTAAAGGAAATTTGATTGAAAAAATTAAAAAGAATTTAATTAAATAAAAGTTATATTATTATTTGTGATGAAAAAAAATATAAACAGAAAAAAATTATCAAATGTAGTTTATCAAAATGTCGGTTTTTCAAAGGTTATTTCTGAAAATATAGTAAATGATATTTTTCACATATTAAAGTCAGCATTTAATGAAAACGAAAAAATTAAAGTTAAGTCATTTGGAACTTTTCTAAAAAAGAGAAAAAATGAACGGATAGGCCGGAATCCAAAGACTAAAGTAAAAAAAATTATATCAGCAAGAAATGTAGTTACTTTTAAAGCTTCCAAGCATTTTATGAATAAAATTAATCAAAATAATTAATTTATGGAAAAAAAAAATGAAGCATTTAAAACAATTGGCGAAGTCGCTAAAATGGTCGGATTAATTGATAAAAAAAAGGGAACTTTGTCTACTCACACAATCAGATTTTGGGAAAAACAATTTGGTCAAATTAAACCGAAAATTTTAGCGGGAAAAAGAAGATATTACAGCGTTAAAGAAATTCGTCTAATTAAATTAATTAAGTTCCTTTTAAAAGAAAAAGGCATGACAATTAAAGGGGTTAAAGCTGTGTTAAACAATTCAAAATCGTTATCGCTTGACTACACAACAAAATATGTTGTAAGTAATCAATTTTTTAATAAAGAAAAGATTAAGAACAAGATAGGAAAAATATCCAAGATTATAGACGAACTAAAAAAATTAAAAAATGGCTAAAAAATCTTCCATAAAAGTAAGGTTGGTTCCAGAATCGAGACCAGATAGCCCTTTTTTCTATTATGTTAAAAAGCCATCCTCAGGCGAGAAAGCTAAAATTAAATTAAAGGTTAAAAAATATAATCCAGCAACACGTAAACATGAAACTTTTATTGAGAAAAAGCTACCCCCTCATAGCAAATAATTATTTTTTTTTAAAATTTCTTTTTTCAAAATCAATATAAGCCCGTATAATATTTTTCCATATTTTTTTTGTTATTTTTGGATCTATTTTTCTTGTAATAGATTTTTTTTTTATTAGTGTTAGAATTTCATTAATCCGTGATTTATCAATTATTTGATTTTTATACTTTTTATGTTTTAATATACCGGTTACTAATTTGGTCCTGATTTTTATTAAGTTCAATAATTTATCGTCCAGCTTATCAATTTTTTGTCTTATTAATTTTAAATTACTCATTTAATGATTAAATTATATTTATTTTTAGTTATAAATATATAATTTTTAAAAATGCTTTTAAATACAAATCAAAGCGATAAATTTATTTCTTTTTGGTTATTGTTCTTAACTATATTGGTAGGATTAATAATTATTATAGGAGGACTAACTAGACTTACAGATTCAGGTTTATCAATAACTAAATGGAATTTATTTACAGGTATTTTTCCTCCTTTCTCTTTGGAAAGCTGGGAAAAATCTTTCTCCCTTTATAAAAAAATACCAGAATATAAATTGATATACCCTTCAATGACCTTGTATCAGTTTAAAGTTATTTATTGGTGGGAATATATACATAGGTTATTAGGTAGGGTAATAGGGATTTTTTTTATAATACCACTTATTTATTTAACATTTAAAAAAAGATTATCAAAAAGTAATCTTTTTTCATTTTACTTGATTTTTTTCCTTATCTTATTTCAGGGTTTTATTGGGTGGTACATGGTAAAAAGTGGTTTAATTGATAGAACAGATGTTAGCCAATATCTTTTATCTTTACATTTGACGTTTGCAATTATTATTTTCTGCTTATTAATGTGGAATTTTCTAAAAAGTGTGAGCCAAAATTATTTTAATTCAAAAACAAAAATACCTTTTTTTTTGCCATTATTTTTTTTGATTGTTTTAATTCTACAAATTTCATTGGGAGCTTTTGTGTCAGGCTTAGATGCAGGTCAAATATATCAAACTTGGCCTTTGATGGGACAAAATTATTTTCCGAACGATTCGTTGGTTAGTGATTTGTTTTCTTTAAAACTTTTTGAAACGCCTTCTCTTGTACAATTTCTTCATAGAAATGTAGCTTACATTATGATGGCATTATTCTCGCTTATTTTATTTATTATATTTAATAATAATAATCTTGCTTGCTTAAGAAAATCAGCCATCTATGTTTTTTTATTTTTATTTTTGCAATTTTTTTTGGGAATTTTAACAATTATTTTTGGTGCACAGATATTTCTTGCATCTCTGCACCAATTAGGTTCTATTATTTTGCTTACCTCAACTCTGATTTTAGTTTTTAATAGCTCAAGAAATTAACTAACAACCTTAACTTTTAATTCCCAGAAACTTCTAATGCTTGTTTCAAATCAGCAATAATATCATCAGGATGTTCTATTCCAACTGACAATCTAACATAACCAGGTGTCACACCTGCAGCCAATAATTCCTTTTCTGTTAACTGACTGTGTGTAGTAGTGGCCGGATGTATAGCCAAACTTCTAGCATCACCAATATTAGCAACGTGATAATGAAGTTTAAGTGAGTTTATAAACTTTTTGCCAGATTCAATACCACCTTTTATTTCTATACCAACAAGAGCTCCATTTCCTCCTATGAAATATTTTTTGGCCCTATTTGCTACCTCTCCTTTATAAAGAGTTGGATAAATAACTCTTTCAATATTTTTTTGCGTTGTAAAAAAATCAACAATTTTTTCAGCATTAGAACAATGTTGTTTGAACCTCAATGGTAAAGTTTCCAAACCTTGTATGTGTTGAAAAGCATTATCCGGAGACAAACATGAGCCTAAGTCACGAAGTAATACGACTCTTGCTCTTACTGCAAAGGCTACATTTGCTCCGGTTAATTCTGGAACAACTTTACCCCATACAGCTCCACCATAACTTGGATCTGGTTCGTTGAATAAAGGTTGTCTTTTTGGATTTGCAGTCCAGTCAAAGTTACCTCCATCAATTATAATTCCACCAATGACGGTTCCATGGCCACCTATGTACTTTGTCAATGAATGAACTATTACAGCTGCCCCATGTTCAAATGGTTTACAAATGATAGGAGAAGCAGTGTTGTCCATTATTAATGGTATGTTATATTTTCTTCCAATTTCAGCAACTTCCTTGATGGGGAAGGGTCTTAAATATGGATTAGGAAGAGTCTCGGCATATATTGCTCTAGTTTTATCATTGATTAATTTTTCAAAATTTTTCGGGTCTAGAGGATCGGCATACCTCACTTCTATACCTTGTTTTTTTAAGGTATGTGTAAATAAATTTACCGTTCCTCCGTAAAGATCAGTTGAACTAATAAAATTATCTCCTACTTGAGCAACATTTAATAAAGAAAATGCTGAAGCAGATTGGCCAGAACTAACTGCTAAAGCTGCCAGGCCTCCTTCCAATGCCGCAACCCTTTTTTCCAACGCATCACAGGTTGGATTCATTATACGCGTATATATGTTTCCAAACTCTTTCAAGGCAAAAAGATTAGCGGCGGTATCTGTATCTTTAAATTGATAAGAAGTAGTCCGATATATTGGTACAGCTACAGCGGTTGTAGCAGGATCGCTTCTATACTCACCTCCATGAAGTGCTATCGTTTCTGGGTTTTTTATATCTTTGTTCATTTTTTTCTCCTTTTTTAATGCTTTTAATTAATTCAAGATGCGCAATATAACCAAATGCCTTGCCAATTTTGTGGTAAAAAAAACCGCCAAACTCGGCGGAATCAAGAACTATCATTTTAGCTGTTTAATGCCCGCAAACTGATCAAATCGGCACAGCCCAATTAAACAAAAAAAAAAGGAATTTGTAAAGATTTTAATTATATTAAAAATTTGACTTTATTCATAAATATAAGTAACTAAGCCCAATTCTATGACTGATTTTGTTAAAACTAAAGATATTAAAAATAGTTGGATACTAATTGATGCTACCGATGCAATTGTTGGAAGATTAGCAGTATTTATATCAAAAACTATAAGAGGGAAAAATAAATCTAATTACACTCCTCATATGGACCATGGTGATTTTGTAATAGTAAAAAATATAGAAAAAATTAAATTTACAGGAAATAAATTTAAAAATAAAAAATATTATAGACATACGGGCCATCCTGGAGGAATTAAAGAAACAACTCCTGAAAAATTAAGTGCAAAAAAACCTGAAGAAATATTGAAATTAGCTGTTAAGAGAATGTTGCCTGGCGGACCTCTTGCAAAAAAACAAATGTCTAAATTAAAAATTTATAGAGGAGACAAGCATCCTCATGATGTACAAAATCCCAAGGAAATATCTTTGCTTCAAATGAACAATAAAAACTTGCTTAGAAATTAATAATGGAAAGTAATCTAAATTTAGAGAGTAATAAAAAAAAAAGGATTAAACTAGATTTTAAGGAGAGCAAGTATGCTACTGGACGCAGAAAAAAATCTATAGCTAGAATTTGGATTAAAAAAGGTACTGGAAAAATATACGTAAATGGCAAAAAAATGCCCGATTATTTTACGAGATCTACTCATCAGACAATAGTTTTGCGACCTCTTGAAGTAGCAAATAGGTCTGCAGAATTCGATGTTAGATGTCATGTCAAGGGTGGGGGCTTATCTGGGCAAGCTGGAGCAATAATACATGGTATTTCAAGTGCTTTATTGAAATATGAACCAACATTAAAACCTATTCTCAAAAAGGAAAAACTTACTACGAGAGATTCAAGATCAGTTGAAAGAAAAAAATACGGTCATAAAAAAGCTAGGCGAAGTTTTCAGTTTTCTAAAAGGTAATTATATTTATATTACCACCTATTTAATTTTACTGTTATATTCAAAAGATGACCAAGTATATAAATGTAGCCGTTGTTGGTGCAACAGGATATATAGGCCTAGAACTAATTAAACTTCTTATAAAACATCCAAAAGTTAAAATAAAAAATATTTGTGCTCAAAGTTCCATTGGTAACTCAATGAATAAATTTGACCCTTCGTTAAAAAAAAAATCACTACCTAAAATTACTAATTTAGCTAGCATAAATTTCGATAATATAGATATATTATTTACAGCACTCCCAAATGGTGAAGCGCAAAAGATTTCTAAAAAATTAACTTCAAAAAATAAATTAATTGATTTATCTGCTGATTTTAGATTAGAAAGTCCAAAGAATTATAAAAAATGGTACAAAATAACTCACAAATCTAAAAATTTGATTAAGCATTCCGTTTATTCAATTCCAGAATTGATAGATGTAAAATTAGACAAATTTAAAATTATAGCTTGTCCTGGTTGCTATCCTACTTCAATCCAGCTTCCTTTAGTTCCTATTATTAATAAAAAACTTATAAATACCAATAGTATAATAATAGATTCGAAGTCAGGCTACTCAGGAGCTGGTAAAAATTTAATGAAAAAATTTAAATTTAAAAATATTTATGAGTCAATCTCTGCCTATGGTGTTTCCTCTCATAGACATTTAGCCGAAATCGACCAACAGTTAAAAAAAATATCTAAAAATAAAATTAAGATTCAGTTTACACCTCATTTATCACCCATGTTTAGGGGTATTCTTTCTACTATTTATGTAAACTTGAACAAAAATGTAACTGCAAGAAATATTTATAAATGTTTAAAAAAATACTATAAAAATAAACATTTTATAAAATTTGCAAAATTTAATACCCCCATTGGAACTGGGGATATAATGCATACCAATTTTTGTAAAATATCTGTCTGCAATGATAGAATGAAAAATAAAGTGATAATCTTAAGTGCAATTGATAATTTAATCAAAGGTGGTTCGGGACAAGCAGTGCAAAATATGAATTTATTGTGTGGCTTCAACGAACAGATGGGCTTTAAATGAAAAATTATTTCATAATTTTTATTTTTATCTTTATTACTAATTGCTCATTTAATGAAAAAGGAATGAATGTTACCAATAATAATATTTCGCATAATGAAATAAATGCTTCTAAAGAATATTCTTTCGAAGAATATGTAAATTTGTTATTAAATAATAATAAATCTAAAAACTATCCAGATATAAATAATATTCCGGATTAAATATTATGAAAAAAAAAATAAATATAGCTGTTGTTGGATTGGGCAATATTGGAAGTTATTTTTGCAATGAAATTGTAAAGAAAAAGAAAGATATTTTGCTTAAAACAGGAAAAAATTTAAATTTATTATATGTTTCTGCAAAAAATAAAAATAAAAAAAGACCATTTAAATTTAAAAATAAGCAGTGGATTAATAAACCCTTAAATATTGCAAATAACCCTAGGGTAGACATTGTTGTTGAGTTAATTGGTGGATCAGATGGTTTGGCAAAAAAAGTTGTTATTTCTTCTCTAATGAATAAAAAACATGTAATTACAGCTAATAAAGCATTAATAGCTAAACATGGTAATTACATTTCATATTTGGCTGAGAAAAATAAAGTTAATTTTGAATACGAAGCATCAGTTGCGTCAGGAATTCCAATAATCAGATGTATTAAGGAAGGGCTAATTTCAAACAAAATATCCAAATTAATAGGAATTTTGAACGGAACTTCAAACTATATTTTATCCAGGATGGAACAAACTGGAAAAAATTTTAATGAAATATTAAAAGAGGCAAAAAAATTTGGATATGCTGAGAGTAATCCAAAATCTGATTTAAATGGCGATGATGTAGCCTCTAAAATAAAAATATTATCCTCATTATGTTTTCATACACCAATCTCAAGAAATAATATTTTAATTGACGGAATTTATAACATTGAAAACAAAGATATCAACAACACAAAAAAATTAGGTTATAGAATAAAATTATTGGGTATTACAGAAATAATAAACAAAAGTGTTTTTGAAAGAGTTCATCCTTGTTTGGTTGATATGAATTCTTACATTGGAAATATAAACGGTGTATTTAATGCTTCGATTATCAATAGTTCTCCAGTTGGGCAAACTATTATGCAGGGCAAAGGTGCTGGTCCAGGACCCACTTCTTCAGCTTTAATGTCGGACTTATATTCTATATTAAGAGGAAATATAAAATATCCTTTTATTACCTCATATAAATTGCGTAAAAAAATCAAACAATTTAATTATTCTAATTATTCTTATTCCTGTTATTTAAGATTTGAAGTTAAAGATAAACCGGGAGTTTTATCGAGTATTACTAAGAATTTGGGTGAAAGTATGATTTCAATAGAAAAATTAATGCAAATCCCAAATAAAAACAAACGTACTGCCTCAATTAATATAATAACTCATAAAACTGTAGAAAAAAGAGTAGCTAATTGTTTGCGCAAATTAAAGGAAAATAAACATATAATCAGTTCGCCAACTTTCATAAGAGTTGGGGATATTAATGGTAATTGATAAAAAATATTTAGATCCATTCATATTAGCTACGGAAAGAGCTGCCTATGGCGCATCCCTATATAAAGGCAAGGAAGATAAAATTGCTGCTGATCAATCTGCTGTAGATGAAATGAGAAATCAGTTAAACAAAATTAATATGAAAGGCAGTATAGTAATTGGAGAAGGTGAAATGGATGAAGCTCCAATGTTATATATAGGGGAGAAAGTTGGTAATAAATTTGGTGAAGAATTAGACATTGCCGTAGATCCTTTGGAAGGCACTAATTTCGCAGCTAAAAATTTGCCAAATGCAATATCAGTTCTTGCTGTTGCAAAAAAAGGTAATTTGCTTCATGCCCCAGACATCTACATGGAAAAGATAGCTATTGGAGCTGGTTTTCCTGATAATTTGGTTGATCTTGATTTTAATGTGCAGAAAAATATTGAAAGACTAGCAGATGCCAAAAGAATTTCTCCTAACAAAATAACAGCCTGCGTACTTAAACGCCCAAGACATGATCAAATTGTTAATTCTTTAAATTCATTGGGTGTTAAAATCAATTTTATTACCGATGGAGATGTCTCAGGAGTTATTTCAGTTGCAGATCCAAAATCTAATATAGACATATATTTTGGTATAGGTGGAGGACCGGAAGGCGTTCTTGCTGCAGCTGCACTAAGTTGCCTAGGCTGTCAAATGCAAACGAGGTTATCATTCCAAAATGAAGATGAAAAAAATAGATGTAGAGATATGGGTATTAAAGACCTAAATCAAAAATATAATATCAATGACATGGTCAAAGGAGATGTAATCTTTTGTGCCACTGGTGTAACCGATGGGGATTTGGTTAAAGGAATAAAAGATCACGGTGATTCATTTGAATCGGAAACTTATATTTTACATAAAAGCTCGAATACAAATAAAATAATCAGAAACAACATTAAAAAATGAATTATAAATCAGTTACGAAAAAAAACTGGTTATTTAAACAATATGATGAAAACTACGCAAATAAAATATACGAAAAATTTCATTTTGATGAAATTTTATCTAAAATTATTTCAATAAAAAAAATTGAATTAGATCAAATAGAAAATTTCATTAATCCTACAATTAAAAAAAACATTCCGAATCCTAATTCAATAAAAGACATGGATATTGCAACAAACGCAACAATTTCGCATATAGAAAAAAAAAATGTTATTGGAATATTCGGAGATTATGATGTTGATGGAGCTACTTCAGCAGCTATTTTGGCAAAATATTTTAAACAAATAAATCAACCTTTTGAATTTTTAATTCCTGAGAGAATAAAAGATGGTTACGGACCCAATGAAAAAGGATTTGATTTTTTAATCAACAAAGGTTCAAAATTAATTATTACTGTTGACTGTGGCATCTCCTCTTATAAAGCCATTTTACATGCAAAAAATAAAAGTATTGAAACTATAGTTATTGATCATCACCAAGGAGATCTGAAACTTCCTGAAGCAACCGCCATTATAAATCCTAATCGAATCAATGATGAGTCTAAATTGTCATATCTTTGTGCGGCAGGAGTTTGTTTTATGTTTTTGGTATCATTGAATAACAAATTAAGAAATTTAGATTGGTTCAAACTTAATAATATCAATGAACCCGATATTCTAAATTTTTTGGATCTAGTTAGTTTGGGAACAATTTGTGATGTTGTTCCCATTGTGGGGTTAAATAGAGCTATTGTTAAACAAGGTTTAAAAGTTTTTGGGAGACGAAAAAATATTGGTTTAAAAACTTTATATGACAATAGTAAAATAAACGCCGAACCTAACGTCTATCATCTTGGCTATATAATAGGTCCGAAAATTAACGCGGGAGGAAGAGTTGGCAAATCATCGTTTGCTGCAGAAATATTAATTTCTGAAAATCAAGAGAGAGTTGACTACTTAGCAAAAAAATTAAATAGCTTTAATGAATACAGAAAAAAAATTGAAGCTGAACTTTTTCGAAAAATTGAAAATGAAACAAAGGATAGTAAAGATCCCATTTTATTCGTTCAAGGAAAAGATTTTCATGAAGGAATAATAGGAATAGTCGCGTCAAGAATTAAAGATAGATACAATAAACCTTGTTTAATTATTTCAGTTAATGGAAAAGTTGGAAAAGGCTCCGCAAGGTCTGTCTTTGGTTTTGACATTGGAACCGTTATTATTTCAGCAATTCAAAATAAAATCTTGATTAATGGGGGAGGGCATAAAATGGCTGGAGGATTTTCAATAAATATTGATAAAATTGAAGTATTTAAAGAATTTCTGATTAAAAAATATAATAGTTTATTTATCGAGAAAAGTAGTTGTAAAAATTTGTATTTAGATTCACTAATTTTGCCAACCGCATTAAACCTTGAATTCTACAATAATATTAATGTTCTGTCCCCTTTTGGCACAGGAAATCCTGAACCAAAATTTTTAATTGAAAATCTAAAATTAGCCAATTCAATCGTTGTTGCTAACCGACATATTAAGGCAATTTTTTATAATAAGAGTAATGATGTTGTAAAAGCTATTGCGTTTAATTCGGTTGGCACTGTGCTAGAATCTTATTTGGTTAAAAATAATAAAAGTTTTATGAATATTGTGGGCACACTAACTTCTAACAATTATAATGGAAAAAATAATATTGAGTTTGTAATTAATGATATTTCTGTTAATAACATATAAATTTCTCAATGGGTCCCATCGTCTATCGGTTAGGACACATGGTTTTCATCCATGAAAGAGGGGT
>Ga0187833_10001011_pt1 | contig 33097 bp, 30 predicted proteins | sample ETNtaG_37_FD_167968 | JGI IMG/M metagenome (GOLD analysis project Ga0187833, IMG submission 167968) | Marine microbial and viral communities from oxygen minimum zone, Eastern Pacific Ocean - ETNP2014_SV_400_PacBio MetaG (Illumina Assembly) | ecosystem: Environmental > Aquatic > Marine > Hypoxic...
CGCCCTTAAAAACGTTGTTTAGTCCAACTCTGTAGAGTTAGCATCGAACCTATCGATCGAGTAGTTTTTGATATCAAAGGTACAGATATGTCCCCAGAAGAACCTCGGACAGCAACAATTGTTCGCGAGACGGGCGAAAGTAAAATATCGGTCACCGTCAATTTAGACGGGACAGGCGCGGTTGAAGTCAATACACCCGTCGGGTTTCTAAAGCACATGCTGCATCAGATAGCTCGACACGGTTTGATAGACCTTAAGGTGGAGGCTAATGGTGACCTGGAAACAGGATCACATCACACTGTAGAAGATACAGCGATAGCACTCGGGCGTGCAATTGACAAAGCCCTCGGTGATCGAAAAGGGATCGTCCGAATGGCCGACCGAACTTGTCCTCTCGATGAAGCTCTAACTCAGGCTGTACTCGATCTTTCTGGTCGCGGCTACGCTGTAGTCAACATGGGCATGGATAATAATGTAGGCGAATTCCCAGCAGACCTAGCACGGCATTTTTTTGAGGCAATTGCCATAGAGGGCAGATTCTGCTTGCACATCAGGGTATTAGCCGGTCAAAACGAACACCACGTCATTGAGTCTGCATTCAAGGCATTCGCCCGGGCAATGGGTGATGCATCCCGATTAAACGAAAGAGACCCTGGCACCGTGCCAAGTACGAAAGGTACGTTGATCTAAAAAGCATCGAACTTTTGCTAGCCGATGGAACTAGACAGATTCCAATTCATAGGTGAACGTTTCGATCACCGGATTGGAAAGTAGTTTTTTGCACATGGCTTTCACATCTTGCTCAGCAATTGCTTTATCCGCACCTTGAATTTGAACTTCAAAGTACTTTCCTGCGCGCACTGTATCAACTGCATCAAACCCAAGACGACTAAGAGCGCGTGCTATCGTCAAACCCTGTGGATCATTGACTGTTGGTTTAAGCAAAACATAAACTTTTGCCAGAAACATCCGTTACGCTCCAAAGCTTAAGAATTTAATATTGATTCTGTTTGAAACTTTCAGGTGCACGGTCCTGATATTCCTTAATAAATCGGATTATTTCTTCCACGTCTACCTCATCCAGATACAGATGGTGTCGCCAGGCCGTTATTACAATCTTGCTGGGTAGGCCTGGATAAGCAGACATGATGAACTGAGATGGGTTTCTAGGCAGTATATCGTCCAACGCCTTAACTATTTCAGGACACTCCGTTTCACAGTCATAATGGAATCCAATTCCACCATGCTCTAGATTGTGAACCAGCACCTCGTCCGGCAACACGCCCTCATATCGTCCCCATCGAGCTGGTGCCGGCACTCCAACAGACGTAGTTGCCCCAGCCCAATGAGGCCCAGACGTTGCGGGAACAACAGAATATATTCCTGAATATGGAGCATTCACGTCGATATGCCCGCGTCCATCATCCGGATCTAGTTCAATGTGCCCACCGCTGTTCACCCCTTGAACAGCTGCTCCTTCACGATTGCAGTTCGGTGATACAGTCAAAGCCGCTATAAAAATGATGGCGAAAATAGTTCCTCCGAACATAAGTAGCGAGCGTTTACGGCGTTGACGCGCTCGACTCCTACCGCGACGTTGCTCTCGGATCTGTCCTTTGGTCATACCACGGCGATTAGCCGGCCGTGTTGTTGCTGTACGCTGTTTATCTGCCATGCGACCTCGTAAGTCACGCGCAAAGGCGTGCCAGTAAATTCATTAACTACCTACAGTATCAGTGACTTCCCCGACAGTCTCCGGTAAGACTCCATATATCGGTGCTGAGTTTGCTTAACGATGTCCTGTGGTAAAGCAGGAGGCGGGGGTTCACGGTTCCAATCGGTTTCCAACAACCAAGCTCTTAAAAATTGTTTGTCGAATGCAGGAGGAAAATGCCCAGGACTCCAATCACTAATATCCCAATACCTGCTTGAATCCGGAGTCAGCACCTCATCAATTATTGTCAGTTCACCGTCAACTAAACCGAACTCAAATTTTGTGTCTACAAGAATCATTCCACGCTCGGCGGCATAATCGTGAGCAACTTGAAACACCTCAATGCTTTTATCCTCGAGAGTCCTATGCATTTCTGTGCCAACAAGATCTTTCGCCTCCTGTGGCGTCATTGGCATATCATGACCGGACTCAGCTTTGGTTGAAGGGGTGAACACCGGTTCTGGGAATTTATCAGCAGCCTTCATCCCTCGCTGCAAAGATTGTCCATTCATTGTCCCGAACTGTTGATACTCAGCCCAAGCAGACCCTGCTATATAGTTTCTGACAACACATTCAATATCAATCCGGTCGGCTTTCTTAATAACCATCGACCTGCGCGCCAGCTCAGGTGTAAGTTCCAACAAAGCACCATTTTGCTGAACAGCAGCCATTGCCAAATCGTCATTAGCAGTTGCAATCACATGATTTGGCATTACACGTTCTATAACCTCAAACCAAAAGGAGGACATCTCAGTCAGAATGATGCCTTTGCCTGGTATTGGTTGATCCATTACAACATCAAATGCGGAAATGCGATCTGAAGCAACCATTAGTAAGCGATCATCTCCAAGATCATAAGTATCTCGAACCTTCCCTCGATAAAGGAGCCCAGGCAGGTTGGTTTCAAAAACTGCTTCAGTCAATTATGGTCTCAGAAATGCCGACGCGTGTATAAATATGGTCTACATGAACAAGGTAAAAACTATAGTCAAATAAATCATCAAGCTCTTGAGACGAAACCTTGGTCGAAACGACCGGATCCGTCTTGATTAAATCACGAAAATCTAACTCGTCTTCCCATGATTTCATCGAATTTCTTTGTACGGCATCATACGCGTCCGTCCGGTCAACGCCATTTTCGACCAGCAATAACATCACCCTCGGGGAAAACACAAGACCACGGGTCGACTCAAGGTTCTGCATCATTCGATCTGAGTACACAACCATATCCGCTATGATCCCTGTCATAAGACTCAACATATAGTCGAGAGCAAGCGAACCGTCGGGCAAGATCATACGTTCAGCAGATGAGTGAGATATGTCACGCTCATGCCATAGGGCAACGTTCTCAAGTGCCGTAATAGAGTTTCCTCGGATCAATCGGGCAAGTCCGCAAATACGCTCAGAAAGTTCAGGATTACGTTTGTGAGGCATTGAAGAAGAACCCTTAGTGACATAACCAGGTTGCCCAAATGGTTCTTCAATCTCCCGAACTTCGGTCCGCTGCAAACCTCTGATCTCCGTCGCTATCTTTTCTAGGGTTGCTCCAATGAGAGCTAGAAGCTGTGAATACTCAGCGTGCCTGTCGCGCTGGATGACCTGATTGGAAACTTCGGCAGGAGTGAGACCCAACTGTCGACAAACAGATTCTTCAATCGAAGGTGGCACAGATGCAAAAGTCCCCACGGGGCCAGAAAGCATTCCAACAGCGACTCGTGATCGAACTCCAGCCAGACGTTCCCGATTCCGTTTTATTTCACCGAACCAAAGTGCAAGCTTCAGTCCGAAACTCATCGGCTCGGCGTGAATACCATGAGAACGCCCGATACATGGTGTTTGCTTGAACTCGATTGCACGTATACGTAGTGCGTTCAATAAATCAACAAGACCTTTGTCTAGCAAATCACATGATTGGACGAGTTGCATGCTGAGAGCAGTGTCTTTCACGTCATTAGAGGTCAGACCATGGTGGATCCAACGACCCTCCGTACCAAGACTCTCACCAACGGCACGTGTAAACGACACGATGTCGTGTTTTGTCTGCTCGAACCACTTGTCGTAAGTATCTCGATCGAATTTCGCACCTCGAATCTTCGCCATGTCCTCCTCAGGAACCACACCTTGTTCCGCCCAGGCCTCCGACGCGGCGATTTCGACCCTCAACCAGAGATCGAAAGAGTTGTCTTCAGTCCAGATGGCGTTCATTTCAGGTCGTGAATATCGTGGGATCAATGTTCTATGAGGCTCCAGTTATAAACGTCTTATTATCCACGTACCTAAGCAGCGGTCCAAAATCATCACCGAATTCTATTGCCGGTATTTTGTTCTTTTCACAGTATCGCAACAGTCTGCCGGTTGCGAACACCCTATCGGCTGCGTTGGCAGCAGCACATGTGTCCGACAACAAACCGTCACCTACAAATATGACTTCACTTCCGCCAGGGTCATTCTTCAGACGATTAATCACTTCGCACTTACAAGTAACCCAATCGCCTCTACACGATTTTACATAAGAAGGGTAATCGTATCTAAATGGGGGCTTCGCATTAGGCTCAGACAAAACTCTCCCGCTATGCAATTCGACACGATCGAGTCCAGCCCTTTCCAACACGGGTTCGATATAAAAATTTAATCCTGTAGATGCGACGGCTACTACACCCCCAGAATCCCACACAAGCTCACACACCTCAGTTGCAAGTTTCCTGATGCGACCGTGTAACGCAGCCCGGCTAGACATTTCGACCCGTAGTTTCATCGACCATATCGAAAACCGCTTCTTGATACTGGCGTAAAGAGATTTCTCCGGACGCAAATTGTCCACTTAATTTAGACACGCGGTTTGGTGGCGTACAACAGCGAAACATCTCCCCACCTATGAAGGTGGTTGCCAGAGTGCCATCAAAATCAAAAACGACGTAAATATTTACCGACATCAGTTTTAAACAGCCCTTTCAGCAATATCCCGTCTGAAACGCGCTCCTCTAAAGAAAATTTTCTCTATACCCGCATAGGCCGCAACTCGCGAATCTCCAATCGTTTCGCCGGAGCCAACCACGCCAAGAACACGACCTCCATCGGTAACCAATGCTCCATCATTTTGCCTACTTGTTCCCGCATGTACGACAAGTCCATGTTCTGATGCTTGGTGAACGCCAGTGATCGTTGCACCAGTTTCATAATTCCCAGGGTAGCCATCTGACGTCATCACAACAAAGGTACAAGCCAGATCTGACCAAATGATCTTTTGCTGAGCGAGGCGTCCTTCTGCAACCGCCAAACATATTTCCAAAAAGTCATTTACCAGCTTCGGCATCAAAACTTGACACTCCGGATCGCCCAAGCGGCAATTAAATTCTATAACTCGCGGTCCAGAACTAGTAATCATCAGACCCACATACAAAACCCCTGAATACGCACTGTTTTCCGCCACCAACGCCCGTGCCGTGGGCTCAAGTATTTCCATTCTTACCCTGGCAGCGAGTTCGTTCGTCCAGAATTCCGGAGGGGCATACGCTCCAACCCCACCTGTATTCAGGCCAGTATCGCCTTCACCAATCCTTTTGTAATCACATGCCGCAATTTCTGCAGAAACTGTCTCACCATCCAAAAAAGCGAACACACTTACTTCCGGGCCAGACATCCGTTCTGCAAGAAGCAAACTTGAAGAGGACTCACCAAACGAAGCATCATCAAGCATTCCCCTTACCGCAATTTCAAGATCCTCATAAGTATCCGGAAGAAGGACTCCTTTGCCCGCTGCGGGCCCATCAGCCTTCACGACAAGAGACCCCTCTGGCCGCGCCAGAGCGTAATCAATCGCTTGTGTTGATTCAGAAAACGCTACCGAATCAGCAGTAGGTATCGCATATTTGATCATCAAATCATTTGACCAAATCTTCGAGCCCTCTATTCGAGCTGCATTTTTTGACGGACCAAATATCTTCAATCCATGTCGTTGGAAGAGTTCTGAAATACCATCTATCAGGGGCTGTTCGGGACCAACAACCGTAAGGTCAATCGACCGAGTTTTCGCAATTGCTAGCAGCCCATCTAGATCATCCGCCATTACAGGCACATTTTCGCCCAGTTCCGCAGTCCCTGCATTGCCCGGAGCTACAATCAACTCGGTTATTTTCTGACTCTGTATGAGCTTCCATGCCATTGCATGCTCTCGCCCGCCAGAGCCGATTAAAAGAACCCTCAATTAATACACAATCCTTACTGACAAGTTCAAACCAACTTACTTTCTAATTTGTGTTTGACTATTCCCACTCGATCGTTCCAGGAGGCTTGCTAGTGATATCCAATACAACGCGATTAACCTCCTCAACTTCATTGACAATCCGGCTCGAGATTCTCCCAAGCGTTTCGTATGGAAGCCGGGCCCAGTCAGCTGTCATAGCGTCTGCGCTAGTTACGGCACGAATTGCCACCACGTACTGGTACGTTCTCTGATCGCCCATCACCCCGACCGTCTGTGTGTTCGTAAGGACCGCAAAGGATTGCCATAGCTTCTCGTACAGCCCATCAGCTTTGATCTCGTCAATAACGATCCAATCAACATTTCGTAGGATTTCGAGCTTCTCATAAGTTACATCCCCCATAATCCGAATCGCGAGACCGGGACCGGGGAAAGGCTGGCGATTAACACTCTGAGAACTAAGGCCCAGTTCAACGCCAGCCTGTCGCACTTCATCCTTGAACAAATATCGAAGCGGCTCAACCAACTTCAAATTCATATGTTCCGGCAGGCCACCGACATTGTGGTGAGTTTTAATTTTGTGAGAAGCGTTCGAATCAGCACTTACACTCTCGATAACATCCGGATAAAGAGTTCCCTGAGCCAGGTAATCGACCTCACCGATATCCACGGCTACTTCTTCAAATACTTCAATGAATTCTTGACCGATTGTTTTCCGTTTTATCTCAGGATCCGTAATCCCCTTTAGCGCTTTAAGGAACCGCTCGGTTCCATCCACAAACACAAGATTCACACCCAGTTGACTAGCAAACACATTTTGGACACGATCCGCTTCACCTTTCCGCATTAGGCCGTTATCCACAAAAATACAAGTCAATCGATCACCAATAGCTTTATGAATGAGTGCAGCAACAACAGTCGAATCCACGCCGCCGGATAGGGCGCATATTACTTTTCCGTCTCTGACTCGTTCTTTTATTCGATCAATTGCGTCTGATACAAAATTCGCAGGAGTCCAATCACCAGAGCCTTTGCACACACTGGAGATGAAGTTACGTAGGATCTCAACGCCTTGCAGAGTATGGGCAACTTCCGGATGAAATTGAATTCCAAAACAGGTTCCCTTGTCGTCACCCATTGCAGCAATAGGAGAATTCTCAGAATAAGCCATAGCCCGAAATCCTGGAGGCAGTTCTTCAATACGGTCACCATGACTCATCCATACAGGAATCTCCGTATCCAAGCCCTCAAACAGGACGTTGTCTTGTCCGTCCTTGTGAATCACTGCGTGCCCGTATTCACGCTCTGTCCCGGCTTCAACAGTACCCCCTAGTTGATGCGCTATTAATTGCATGCCGTAACAGATACCTAACAGTGGAACTCCTGCCTCATAAACCCAAGAGGGTGCCATCGGGGCTCCTGCTTCATAAACACTGTTGGGTCCGCCGGAGAGAATTATCCCTATGACATCTTGGGCCTGAAGTATTTCGCTTCCAGCATCATGCGGAAGTATTTCGCAATAGGTGTTCAGTTCACGGATGCGGCGTGCTATTAACCGTGAATACTGAGAGCCAAAATCCATGATGACTACCGTTTGCATCCTGTCATCTACCGGAGGGTTACTGCCAGTCGTTCGATCCGCCTGAGCAATTTCAAGGTAAGTTCCAACCTCGATATCGTCTGATGTTGAAACTCTACGAGATTCACGATTGGTTGATTGTTCTGTCATCTGATCCCCGGTAGGTTTTACAATTCACTTACGGTCGCTTGACACATTGGACACATTGGACACATTGGACACATTCAAAATATTTCGCATATTAACGCTTATGACAGTATTGATTATGTCTAATGCATAAATTTACCTGTCCCCGACGACCGAGTCACGAAAAATATGAATGTTTTTATTGATTGCTCTAATACCAACCAAGTTATTTGTAGACGCTAATATTATTTGATGCTCTTATCACCCGACAGTTCCAGCCTCCATATCGCAGCTACAGCACTGAAAAAGGGAAACTTGGTGTCATTTCCAACGGATACTTATTTCGCCCTAGGAGCCGATGGCTTGAATAGTAGAGCCGTGCAACACGTCTTTGAAGTAAAAGGAAGAAATCCGGGAACACCCGTACCGTTACTTTTAAGTGACTTAAATATGGCAACTGAATTAGCAACCGTATTTCCCGACGTAGCTGCGGATCTCGCATCGAGATTTTGGCCTGGAGCGCTAACCATCGTGCTGCCAGCATCGGATGGCGTGCCCGAGTCAGTAACAGCGGGAACTGGAACCGTGGGCCTCAGGGTTCCAGACCATAATCTCGCCCGCCAGTTAATCAAGTTCTGCGGAACTCCGATAACTGGAACTAGCTGTAACCTGACTGGGCAACCCCCTATGACCGAAGCCACCGATGTGGATCAGCAATTCGGTGACAAAATCGACTTCTCTATCAACTCACCATGTGGGTCAAATACAGCCCCAAGTACTGTTATCGCGTACACCAACGGTAAATTGTCGATTTTAAGACTTGGCGCAATCAGTACTGAATCTATTAAGAATACTATTGGCGATAGCGTCGTAATCGGCACGGACACTTTTCCAATCAGCCAATGATTAATGTTCAGTAGGAGATTTTTATTGACAGTTACGGGAAAATTGCCAGGGCTTACATCTAGTGATGCAGAGGAATTCGAATCCGCATTAATGAAATTCGTCGATTCCAGAGAATTACCTCTTTACAAGATGATGGCCTATCACTTGGGCTGGGTGGATCAGAACGGCGAATCCGAACCAGTTACGAATCAAGATCGATCGCATGGACACATGGTTCTTGCTGCATCAAAAGCTGCCGGTGGTGAGAACCGCGCAACAATGCCATACGCGGTTGCTGCAGAACTCTTGCACAACTTTATCCTGGTTCATGAAGACGTTCAAAATGCGAACACGGAAAGAAACAGGCGCCCAAGTATCTGGTGGTCATGGGGTCCGGCACAGGCCATTAATGCGGGTGATGGCATTCACGCAATGGCTCGAATATCTATATTCGAACAGAGAAAATCTAGTGGCCGGCCAGCGGATCCGCGATTAATTTCTATGGCACTGGAAACACTCGATAAGGCAACTTTAGAAATGTGCGAAGGAGAGTATCTTGATATTTCCTATCAGGAAAGAGCAGCTGTAAATATCGAAGATATATTGACAGTGGCGCGTAAGCGAGGCGCAATATTGGGTTGCGCAGCAAAGCTCGGTGGAATAGCGGCCGCAACTTCTGATGGCTTGCTCGATTCACTGACTCAATTCGGCACGGCGATCGGTACTGCTCGAAACCTGAACACCGATCTGAGAGCACTTTGGCCTGAGGAAGACATCGAACGAGACGAAGTCCAACGCGGGAGACTGCAATCCAAAAAAAAATCACTCGCTGCAGCTCATGCCATAGAGAATGGGACTCCTGCTACTCGTCGTCGCCTGGGAGAAATTTTCATGAAGCGGGTTCTAGGTCCAGACGATATAGACGAAGTGACATCAATTCTCGTAGAGACCCAAAGCAGATCGTTCGCAGAAAATATAGTCAAAAATCTAATCAATGAGGCAAGCGGCGCGATCGAGTCAACTAATTTCTCAGATGAACACAAAAACTCGCTCATAGATAGCGCAAAGTTGATAGTTGGCTCGAACTAGGAAGAACCAGTCTCTTATGAACAAACGATCAATCAGGCACGCTGATTTTGATGGCAAGACAGTACTGGTGAGAGTCGATTTCAACGTGCCAAAACGGGGTCAAGTGATCTCGGATGACTCTCGAATCAGAGCTGCGTTACCGACCTTAAGTCTACTCAGCAGGGGAGGCGCAAAAGTCGTGATCTGCTCACATTTTGGCCGCCCGGCGGGACAGGTAATCGAGGAAATGAGTCTACAGCCAGTACGCAAAAGGCTTTCAGAGATACTGAATAAACCCATCCTCGATGCTGGCGGTCCAAATGGCGAACACCCCCCGAAAATAGTTTCTCAACTTGACCCTGGCGAGTTCGCTCTTCTGGAAAATCTTCGATTTGAATCCGGAGAGGAAGAAAACAATGAACATTTCTCTAAATACCTGGCATCGTTGGCAGATCTTTATGTAAATGACGCATTCGGTGCCGCACATAGAGCCCATGCCTCTACCACCGGAGTGGCTAAATATATCCCCGCATACGCTGGACTCTTAATGGAACGTGAGATCGCAATGCTCGGTCGATCGTTAGAGGGCTCCACAGGTGCAACGGTCGCAATTATTGGTGGATCGAAAGTCTCTGACAAAATACAAGTGTTACGCCATCTATCCAAAAAAGTTGACACGATCCTCATCGGAGGGGGCATGGTCGCGGCGTTTTACATGGCGCAGAAAAATTCAGGTGGAGCAACGGTTGTTGCAGACGCGGATCTCTCGGCTGCTGAGCATTTACTGAACGCCGGAGGGGCAGAAGTCGTACTTCCATCAGATGTATTGACCGCTGTTGAATTTAGTAAATCTTCACCGGCAGCTGTATGGGAATCAAATGATGTCCCTGATGATAGCCTGATCCTAGATATCGGACCACGGTCTTCAAAAAATTATGCCCAAATCATTTCTCTTGCGGAAAGGATCATTTGGAACGGTCCTATGGGGGTATTCGAATGGCCTACATTCTCGAACGGAACTGTTGCAGTAGCAAACGCAGTTGCATCCAACATGAACGCCACCTCCGTAATCGGCGGAGGGTCAACGGCAGAAGTGGTTAGCTCACTTGATCTGGTCGACAAGATCACCCACGTCTCAACAGGGGGAGGTGCTTCACTCGAGTTTTTAGAAGGTAAAACTCTCCCTGGTGTAGCGGCATTGGACGACGCCACTTAATTAAGCCATCCACGTTAAAATTATCTCAGGAATGTTCTAATGAAATACCGAAAACCGGTAATAGCCGGCAACTGGAAGATGAACACCGACATTGAGTCGGGAATCAAGTTGGTTAAAGAGATTCTCGATCTCAGCGACAGTATAGCGAACGTTGAAAAAATCGTTTGCCCACCGTTTGTTTCGTTGACAAGTATTGCGCGAGCGTTGAATGGATCCTCTATTCAACTAGGTGCGCAGAATGTGAACGCAAATGAAAACGGATCGTTCACTGGAGAAATATCCACGACGATGCTGCGCGGGTTGATTAGCCACGTCATCATCGGACATTCAGAAAGACGGATGTTTAACGGGGAATCATCTAATCAGGTCGCAGCAAAAGCAATTACCGTGTCAAACGCCGGAATCGTGCCCATCCTATGTGTCGGAGAAGACCTCAGTATTCGAAAAACAGGTAAAGCAGCAAATTTCGTCACAAAACAACTCAAAGCTAGCCTCAAAGGATTTTTAAACTGGGAATCATTAATCATCGCTTACGAACCAATCTGGGCAATTGGAACAGGCGAAGCAGCAACATCTGACCAAGCTCAAGAAATGGCGGCCATTTGCCGTAAGGTTATTTATCAATTGTCACCCGATGTGGCCGATTCAGTTCGTGTTCTCTATGGAGGAAGCGTGAACTCAGGGAACGTTGCCGAATTGCTTATACAGCCGGATATAGATGGGGCATTGGTCGGTGGAGCAAGCCTAAAGGCCAAGGAGTTTTCAAATCTGATCAGGATAGCGAGTTCGAACTAACCCAATTATGATCTTCTAACCAATCACGTGAATTACTCAACTAAACCGAAACTGATCGCAGTGGTAGGTCCAACCGCCACAGGGAAAACTTCCCTTGGAATTGACTTGGCACTGCAACTAGATGGAGAAGTGGTCAATGCCGACTCGAGGCTTTTTTACTATGGAATGGATGTAGCCACCGCTAAACCGACTCAAAACGAGATAAAGGGCATCCCCCACCACCTTATCGATTTTCTGTCTCCGAGCGAACAGTACAGCCTTGTGGAATATCTCAAGAAAGCACGACTGGTCATCACCGAGATTCTTGATCGAGGTAAAGTTCCAATTTTAGTAGGAGGGTCGGGTCAATATGTTTGGGCAATCATCGAAGGATGGAAAGTCCCAGAAATTCAACCCGATCCGTCATTGCGTTCCCATCTAGAATTGAAGTTGGCTCAAAATGGTATCGGCCCACTCGCTGAACAATTAGCTGCGATTTCGCCAATTACGGCAGAAACAACCGATTTACGAAATCCGAGGCGAGTGATTCGAGCCATTGAACGAGTTCAGTCCAAATCAATAATTTCCTCATTCACTGAAGGTAGATCAATTGATTCACCATTCGATCACTACATTGTTGGCTTGATGATTGACCGTACAAATCTGCACGCTCGCGTACTTGAACGACTTGATTCAATGGACAAAAATGGATGGAAACAAGAGGTCGAGTTGCTTTTACAGGCGGGTTATTCAACCAAGGATCGCGCTCTTAGTGCCATTGGTTATCCACAAATGATTAGTCACTTGAATGGAGAATGTGACTTTAGTGAGTCGATACGTCTTACAGCTGTTGCGACCAATCGTTTGATACGACATCAAAACAATTGGTTCAAGCAAAACGACACAAGAATTAACTGGTTCGACATGACGCGTGATCCAAAACGACACACACAATCAATTATTTTAGCGGCAACTGAGTGGCTCGGATTAAAGTAATAAATCGCATATATATATAGATAAACAGGGCCTAAATACAACGTCAACCATTCAACCGCTACTTAAATTGGCAGTTTAACTGATTCATCCATAGAATCAATCAGTTGTTAAACCGCTTTCCCTCCGAAAGACTGGAGAAGACATGACCGTTGAGTTCACAAAATTACATGGTGCCGGAAACGATTACATCGCTATAGATGGTCGAGGTATCGATCGAGACTGGGGTGCGCTTTCAAAAGCAATGAGTGCCCTCGCTTTTGGTGTTGGATCAGATGGGATTGTTTTAGTCCAGAATTCTGATATTGCACAAATTCGTATGCGTGTTTACAACCCAGATGGATCTGAAGCCGAGATGAGTGGCAATGGCATCAGACTGTTTTCAAAGTTTGTGGTTGACCGAAAATTTGTTTTACCTGAAAACAATGCTCTAACCGTCGAAACGGGCGGTGGTGTACGAGTTGTATGGCCAACTATGCAAGACGATAAAATGGTCGCCGCCAAAGTAGCAATGGGTAAACCTACCTTTATTCCAGCCGAAATACCAGTCGAATTAGCTGCAATTGGCGACCTTGAAATCTTAAAGGATTTTCCTATTCGAGCGGGAGGATACGACCTGAAAATCACATGTCTGGCAGTAGGAAACCCGCATGCAGTTGTCGTAATGAAAGATCCTGTAGAGGATTTTCCGCTGACCGAGGTTGGTCCGCATGTGGAACATCATGAGTTATTCCCTAACAGGATCAATTTCGAGATCGTCAACGTAATTAATCGATCAAAGATCAGGACCAGAATATTCGAACGTGGTGCGGGAGAAACAATGTCCTCTGGCACAGGTTCCACCGCTGCTGCATCGGCGGCACGAGCCCATGGCTTGGTCGATAACACAGTCGATGTCATCGTTGATGGTGGAATTCTCAGAATCTCATGGGATGAAACCGGTCAGGCTTACCTCGAAGGTCCAGCAGTAGAAGTGTTCAGCGGAGTATGGCCTGATTAATATAGATTCGCTCACGATGGTAATACCAGCAATTTCTCACACTTGCACTGCTCTCTCGTCTACGATTGGTGAACTTGGTCGCAATAGAACATGAAATAACCCGGAGAAATACGGAAACAATCTGATGAAATTTGCTGAACGCGTTGAGAATCTCCCGCCTTATTTATTCGTAAATATCTCTCGGGCAATAGCTGCGAAAAAGGCACAGGGTATTGAAGTAATTTCATTTGGCATTGGCGATCCAGATATGCAAACTCCCGAACCTGTGCTCAATGCTTTGATCGAAGGATCAAAGAAGCCAGAAAACCACAAATACCCTGAAAGTGAAGGTCTTCCCGAATTCAGAGCACGCGTCGCAAAGTTCTACAAAGACCGATTCGGGGTATCCGTGAACCCCGAAACGGAAGTAATAAACTTGATAGGGGCCAAAGAGGGAATAGCGCATGCGGCTCTATGCTTCATCGACCCAGGTGATATTTCGATCAGCCCTGACCCCGCCTATCCTGTTTATGAAATCGGAACGATTTTTGCTGGGGGCAAAACGCACTTTGTCACTTTGACGGAACACAATAACTACCTGGTAGATTTCGATTCAATACCCACTGATATAGCCAAAAAAGCGAAAACACTGTGGATCAACTACCCCAATAATCCAACAGGAGCCGTCGCGCCGATAAGCTTCTTTGAGGAAGCTGTACGTTACTGCAAAGAATTCGACATAGCTCTACTTCACGACGCTGCTTACACCGAGGTCACCTACGACGGATACATTGCTCCCAGCGTACTTCAAGTTGACGGTGCTATGGACGTTGCGATGGAATTTCACTCCCTGTCAAAAACAGCCAATATGACCGGATGGCGCGTTGGTATGGCTACGGGCAACCCAGATATGGTAAATGCCCTAATGAGAGTCAAGTCAAACATCGACTCCGGTCTTTCGCAGGCTAATCAAGAAATGGGCATTGCTGCACTCGATTTGCCGGAAACATGGCTGACGATGAATAACGAGGTGTATAGAAAACGTCGTGACAAGGTTGTAGCGGTACTAAACGAAATCGGGGTTCCGGCTGTCGCGCCAAAAGGCGCTCTATATATATGGACTCCGATACCAAACGGATATACATCTGCCGAATTTGCCCAAAAGCTACTTGACGAAGCAAATGTGGTGGTAACCCCTGGCAACGGATATGGATCAGGCGGAGAGGGATACATCAGGCTTTCTTTAACTATCTCTGACGATCAAATTGACGAAGGACTCAGGCGGCTTTCTCAGATGCAAAGTACAGGTTAATAACCCTCCAATAACAGTGCAACAATACTGAAAAGTGCTATATGCCGAAAAAAAATACATATTCCACAGGGCCATACCGAGAGCGGGCAATTTTGGTGGGGGTGAACATACGCACTTTGGAGGAAATCTGGCAGCTGGAAGATTCACTGGCAGAGTTGTCCGAACTCGCCCGCGCTGCTGGTGCAAACCCAGTAACACGATTCACTCAGTCAATGAACAAACCTTCGCCCACGTATCTTGGCAAGGGGAAAATAGAAGAACTTAGACACACTGTAAAAGAAGAAGATATAGACACAGTCATCTTCGACGACGAGTTATCACCAAACCAGCAACGTGTCCTAGAAGAAAAACTATTGGCGAAAGTGATCGATCGGACTGCCCTGATTCTTGACGTTTTCGCCCAGCGCGCCAGATCACGTGAAGGCCGTTTGCAGATCGAATTAGCGCAAACAGAATACCTGCTGCCAAGACTTGCTGGACAATGGTCCCATCTTGAACGACTTGGTGGCGGTGTCGGCACTAGGGGTCCAGGTGAAACACAAATCGAAACCGATCGCCGTTTGGTTAGACGTAAATTATCCCGAGTAAAAAAAGAACTCGCGCAAATTCGATCACAACGAGATCAGCAGCGACAACTCCGAACCAGCGGATCCTCCAAAATCATCTCACTAGTCGGCTACACCAATGCAGGAAAATCCGCTCTGTTCAACAAGATCACATCATCCGAAGTGATCCAACGAAATCAGTTGTTTTCAACCCTCGACACTACTACGCGTCGCATGTATATGCCGTCAGGAATTGAGGGAACAATTAGCGACACGGTAGGATTTGTGCATAAATTACCCCCAGTTCTTGTAGCAGCGTTCCGGGCCACACTTGAGGAAGCTCTTGAAGCTGACCTGTTTATTCAAGTAACGGATGTGTCAAGTCCGTACGCTGCTGAACAGGTAATGGTGGTTTCCAACCAATTATCAGAAATGGGAATAGGGGACACGCCGAAAATCCTCGTACTGAACAAATTAGATCTGGTGGTTGAATCTAAATACCAGCCTTTAGATCTCGATGTTATGCAGCACATAGACATAGCAAATTTCAACCGAGTCGTTACCACATCTGCCACCAAAGGCTGGGGCATAAAAGATCTGCGTTCGGCAGTGGAGACCGAGTTGTACACGCCAACAGCGAGAACACCAACCAATTTAATTGGCAGTCAAGCCTGAATCGGAACGTTCGAACGCGTTGCAGGGCAGACCAGAGGCTGGCAATTTAACGTCGCACTATCATTGTTATGTCAAGTTGGAGTTAGTTTTCTAAATAGACTTCTCGGCAACACTTAGAGGCGTATATAAACATTTTCGTATCTATTGTCGCATCAGACCGGCTTCTTCAAGCGTATCCTCAACCATATAGATATCAACGTGATATCGCACTCAACGCGTGATCTTTAATTCAAAATCCTCTCGAATCAAATAATGAAAAATCCACACAGCGTACGGTTCGCTAACTTGCTGATGATCCTAGTGGCCGCACTTTGCATGTTTACCTTGGCATGCACTAACCCTGATACCGGCAATCCTGATTTCACCGATGGTAAACCACTGATCCTTTCAGACGGCACACAAGCCACTCCAACGCCTCAACCCATAGCTGACGAACCTGTAGCGGTCCCTGACGGCCTGCAAATTGTCTGGGAAGCCTATTCGATTCTTAGCAGAGAATACGTATTACCTGAGAAAATCGATCCGGACCTACTGGCTGAAGCTGCTGTCGTCGGAATGCTCGAAGCCCTTGATGATCGGTACACATCCTATATTTCTCCCTCGACTTTTAAAATCGACCAACAAGGGTTTCAGGGAAATTTCGGAGGTATCGGAGCCCAGGTTGAAGCCTCTCCAGATCGCAGAGGCGTCATCATTACGCGGCCGTTGCCAAATACTCCAGCAGAACGAGCTGGCATTCGCGCCGGCGACAGAATCCTAGCCGTTGACGGCGTGGATGCTCTGGGCTGGAGCGTTCTCGAAGCAGTAAATAATATCCGTGGCGAAAAAGGTACGCCAGTTACGCTTACAGTCGAACATGTTGGAAGCCTGGATCCAGTTGACATAACTATTATTAGAGACACCATCGATGATCCGAGTGTCATGATCATTGACGTTCCAGGCACTAACTACGGTCGAATACGAATATCTCAGTTCACCGCCCAAACATCAAGAGAACTCAGACAAGGTGTACAGAAATTGATCGATAACGGGACCGAAGGAATCATTCTAGATCTCCGCGGCAACCCAGGTGGACTTCTATCTGCGACCGTTGACGTTGCATCCGAGTTCCTAACAGACGGACTAGTTACCTATGAAGTTGACTCCAGAGGCAAGAAAGACGAATGGAAAGTGAAAAAAAGAGGAAACTTCCCAACAATACCCATGGTGACGCTCGTAGATAATTTTTCCGCAAGTGGATCCGAAGTTCTGGCAGGTGCCCTACAGGATCAAGGACGTTCAGTCGTTATTGGCACCAATACATTCGGTAAAGGAAGTGTGAACTTGCTCAGAGGTCTTTCCAATGACGGTGGTGTCTATCTGACAATCGGACGATGGTTCACACCTAATGGCAGATTGATCGAGGACGTCGGTGTCGAACCCGACGTTATAGTCGAATTTGAAGCAGGGGCCTTAGGCGCAAACCCGCAAACGAATGAAGGTGGTGACCCTCAGGTCGAGGCAGCTATCAAGCAGCTAGATTTCCAACTAGTGAATTAACGCCTGCAACTAGAATTTACATACCGAAATATCATGACTTTAACCAGCATCACTGAAACAAGTATCCTCTAACACAGACTTCAAGATGCCTAGTTAGTTAAAATTGATGAATGCTAAACTCTAGACAACAGCGCGCCCTCGCTACTAACCGCCGTGCCCGTTACGACTACTTCATCAAAGAAACACTTGAAGCGGGAATGGTGTTGCTCGGATCTGAAATAAAATCAACGCGTGCTGGACGAATTAATATCGCTGAGGGCTACGTATACATTAAGAACGGAGAAGCTTGGCTGGAAAATGCAAACATAGCAGCTTACGCACCAGCCGGAGAACAAGGCCAACATGATCCGACTCGGTCCCGTAAATTGTTGCTCAGCAAAAAACAACTTAATTATCTCGATGATCAAGTTCATAGAGACGGGCAAACAATCGTCCCATTAAAGGTATACATCAAGAACCGAGTGGCAAAACTTTTGATCGGACTCGCCAAAGGCAAGCGACAAGTTGACCGTCGTAATACCATCAAGGAACGCGATGCTAAACGAGAGATTGAACGGGCCATGAAATCCAGAATTTAGTCCCTAGCCATGAAACAGTTATAGAATTGGACTGGTAACTTGGGGACGCGTGGTTTCGACAGGAAGATCACCGCTAGATTGCGGGTCGTGGCGCCGTGCACCACGTAAAAAGCGGCAAAAACATAAACGGCGAACGAGAATTCGCTCTCGCGGCCTAAGGGCTGCGACTTTCGACCCACCCCCGACCTAGCGGGTTGGGATCGAGAGATGAAATGCTAGGTTGCGTTGTTCGGGTCGTTAGTGACGAACATCTAAGATTCCACTAACTGGTCGCCACACTTGCTACGCCGATGGGGTGGGCGTGGCGATGAGATAAATACCAACGGCTACGCTCGTAGAAGTCAAAACGGAAACCTTTCTGGACGGGGAGTTCGACTCTCCCCCGTCTCCACCAAGAACACAAGAAAAGGCCCTGATCATTTAGTACGAATGATCAGGGCTTTTTGTTAGTTGAGTTGGGAAGTCACATGACAATTCCACGTATGTTATCGAGATCCTAATCGCCCAGTTTGTCGTTCGGAGCTTTTGATCGCCTTGCCCCGTTGCGCAACTAGGACAAATACTTTTTCGCGTCGTCGGAGATGTATGCAGTAAATCGGGTGGTGCTCGGAGAGTTTTGGCATTCCGAATCGAGTCGGTTAGGTTGCCGAGAAGGAATGGAATTATAAATCGTTCGGAGTGGAGACATCGAGATCAAGAGTGAGTTAGCCCAGGGTACAAAAGCGCGATTCTGGATCCCCGGTGTCACTTCGCCGTTAAACCAAAACTCCGCTGGAGATTGATAACCCAATATCGAACCGGAACGCCGGACATTTGGTGCGTTTCAAAAATCTATACTCAACAGTGAACTAACCGACTCCCAAATAATGTCGGTTTCTCAGAAACAGGCGATTTTGGTGAACCTGAGCATTCGTTGAAACGACTACCACAAATTCGATAATAGAAAGTTCGATACCCAAGCAAGATCCGATGCTTTCGTTTGGATACAGTCCTTGACTGACAGCGCGGACAGGATATAAAAAGATCTCCTTGTTTTCACAGGGCGAGACCTTATTCCGACCCGACGCTGAGTTCTGACAGAATCCGTGACTAGGGTATTAGCGATAGCCAGATGTCGTGATTTGCGTCGATCTCGACCTGGTATGTCTTAAGTCCGTCGCAACAACCATCGATCGCTTCGCCAGAGGTGAGATCGAAGAGCAGCTCGTGCATCGGGCAGGTCACTTTCGTGTCGGACACGATGCCGTCGGCAAGCGGTCCCTGTCGGTGAGGGCAAGCCGCCTGCGTCGCGTAAATCGTTCCGTTTCGAGAACGAAACAGTGCTATACGCCTTTCAGCGATAGTGACTTCACGCCCTTCACCGATCGGGATCTCGGCGACTGAGCAAACCTTAGTTATGATTGCAGTTGGCGATTCGATTGTTGAGCTAGACACGTGAAACAACGCTTTCGAACTGGGCTTCATGAGTTGGGTTTTCGCCTTCTTCCCACGGATCTACGTAGGCGTCGACGGTCTCCTCGATTTTGGCGTCGAGTTCGACAGCGATGCCCTCGGTGTCGTTGATCACCACGTTACGAACGTGGTCGATTCCGATTCGTTCGAGGAAGGCGTAGGTACGTTCTTTCCACTTGGCCTTCTGGCGGTAGTACTGCATGAATCGGCCGATGATTTTCATGACCTCATCGTGGGAGTTGACGGTGCAGAGGACGTCACCCTTGCGGACTGTTGAGCCCGATCCGCCACCAACATATATCTCCCATTTACCACCTCCGATGGCCACCGCTCCGATGTCCTTGGTGGTCGATTCTGCACAGTTTCTGGGGCAACCGGATACAGCGAGTTTAACCTTGTGCGGGAACTCAATTCCCTGGAATTTCTGTTCGATTTTCACGCCCAGACTCGTGCTGTCGCCTAAACCGAATCGGCAGAACTCAGCGCCAACGCAGGTTTTGCAAGTGCGGAAGGCTTTAGCGTAGGCGTGACCTGACGGCATTCCGAGGTCATTCCAGACACCGGGGAGTTGTTCCTTTTTTATGCCGAGTAGGTCGATGCGTTGACCGCCCGTGACTTTGACCATCGGAACATCGTATTTATCAGCAACATCGGCAATTTTCCGCAGCTGGCCGGGCGAAGTTACACCGCCGAATATTCTTGGAATAACGCTAAATGTGCGGTCTTTCTGAATATTGGCATGGACCCTGTCGTTCACAAATCGAGCATCGCGTTCATCATCATATTCGGCTGCCCACATTGACTTCAGGAGCGATGCGAGGCCCGTCTTTGTGAGAGCGTCGGGTTCGGTAGTGCCAAAAGCGTCGAGTACAGACGAGACGCTTTTGAGTTCACCTTCTGTAATAACTGCCATGAGCTGCTCTTTTTCGATCGGTATGGCGGGAACATAGTAGTGCTCAGACGGATCGATTTCGATCGGACCTGCCGAGAAGTTCTCAAGTATCTCCTGGACCTTCGGCTTGCAGGCTCCACAGCCGGTGCCAGCGCGGGTTGATTTGCAAAGCGTTCTGAGGGTGCTTGAGCCAGAGTTGATCGATTGGATCAGGTGCCCCTTGGTTACGCCATTACAGTCGCATATCTGGGCTGTGTCGGGGAGGTTGGATGCGGTTGTGGTTGATAGAAAATCGCCTGATGTGAAGAGCAACTGCGACCGAGGTGAGGGTAGTTCTTCCTGAGTGTCGAACACTTGAATCAAGGTTGACGCGGTGTTCGGATCGCCGATGACGATCGCTCCTGCAAGGCTGCCGTTTCGGACCACAAGTTTCTTGTAGAGGCCTGATGCCCTCTCGGCGTAGGTTACGACCTCGTCGCTTTCCTTCAAGGCGTTTTTGTCGCCCATTACCGCAACGTCAACACCGGCCACCTTGAGCTTGGTCGAGATCTTTGATCCGAAGTAGATGCCACTGGCACTTTCGGGAGAATCGACCTCGTCAAATTCACTTACAAGCGACTTAGCGAGTACCCTTGCCTGCTCCCATCCGGGTGCGACGAGTCCGTAGGTCTTGCCCCGGTGCTCGGCACATTCACCGATGGCGAAGATGTTAGATGCACTGGTTTTGAGATCGTCATCAACGATGATGCCGCGATTGATTTCGAGGTCGGCTGTACTAGCGATCTCGATGTTCGGCCGGATGCCGGCTGCGATTACGACCATTTCAGCTTCGACGGACGAGCCGTCGGCGAACTTGAGGCCGGTGATTGACGAAGCGCCAGTTACAGATTCGGTGAATTTTTCAAAGTGGAAATTCATGCCCTGTTGACTGAGCAAATCGTGGAGTATGTCGCCAGCAGGCGCGTCGAGTTGGGTTTCCATGAGGCGATCCATGACGTGAACGACGTGGACGGTTTCGACATGAGTCATCAGACCTTTTGCGGCTTCGAGACCGAGCAGTCCACCCCCGATGATGGCAACCGATTTCACTTTTTGGGCGTACTCGATCATCCCCTCGGTGTCTGCGAGAGTCCTGAACGTGAATATGCCATCGCGCAGATCACCACTTGTCTTATGAGCGCCTTCGAACGGTGGGATGAGCGCCGTTGACCCAACTGCGATAACCAGTTGGTCATAGGGCGTATCGAGACCATTATCGGTGGTGATGATCTGACTCACAGTATCGATGTTTGTTGCTTTTAGGCCTGCGCACAGGGTGACGCCGTTCCGCGCATACCATTCGACCGAGTTCATGACGATATCGTTCGCGGATTGCTTGCCTGCGAGAACACTCGACAGCAGAATGCGGTTGTAGTTACCGCCGGGCTCGTCGCCGAAGACGGTGATATCGAATTGGTCGGGCTGGCTGTTTGCCAGTAGCTCTTCAATGAATCGCACACCTGCCATCCCGTTTCCGAGTACGACGACACGCTGCTTCTCAAACATTGATTGGTCTCCCTATTTGATGCTGCTGACCGAGCCCTGATCGGTACGCCCTGCTCTTCGACACGCAAATTCACTCCACATTGGAATGCGCGATAGAGGCCGTGTGTTGGCGTAGTTGGAGTGGATTTTCATTTGAACAATGGGATCGAAAGCGGTCTTTGTGATTGATTTCACAATCCTATTGCCATTTTTGATCCAGATGTTTCCTATTGGTAAACAGTTCGTTTCGACGATGTAAACGAACTGCTTCAACACCGTTTCGTTAACGTGTCGTTGAGTCTGGGGGTCGTGGCAAGTTTATTATCACCAATCATAGGTAACATGATGGACAGAATTGGTGCACGGTGGACCATGACAGGATCGGTCCTACTTGTCGCCGCTGCGTTCTTACTTCGAATAATGATGACCGAGCTCTGGCAGTTCTATCTCTTCAGCATCATCATGTTCGCAGGAACACCAGGTGCAACTATGATGCCCGCGGGTCGGCTGGTACTCACTTGGTTCCCGCAAACTCGCGGAAGAATGATGGGGCTTGTCACCTCAGGAAACAATATCGGCAGCGGTGTTTCAGTTCCCATTGTTGCGGGATTGATAGGCCTGATTGGTTGGCGTTGGACATGGGGGGTGGTAGGGATTGCGCTACTCGGACTGGCATTGATCATCCTGCTAACGATTCGTGACAACGCAGATGAAGTTAGAAAGGAACGAGGCAAACGTTGGGCTCCTCGCACGGATGCGCACAGTCCGGAAGAGAACTCAAATGCCGGATTAACCACTTCGGATGCGATACGGACTTCAGCCTTTTGGTTCCTGGTGACCGGAATGACTCTCCAGCAATTCGTGCGAACTGGTGTTGTAAGTCAGTTGGTGCCTCATTTAGAACAAGTGGGGTTCACCAGGGCGATCGCTGCAGCGATGATGATCATGCTTGCTTTCTTTGCCGCATCAAGCAAATTGATCTTCGGTCGCTTAAGTGAATCTATCACCGCGCGAATCTCATTCATAGTAGTTATGATTCTTCAGGGAATCGGACTATCCATTCTGCTAGCTTCAAGTGGTACTTTCATGACCTGGATCGCAATCGTGGTATTCGGGCTCGGAATGGATGGCGTGGGCACACTGACCCCACTAGTTATCTTCGATATGTTTGGGCTGAGACAATTCGGCAGCATCTCAGGTATAGTCAATCTGGGTATAACAATCCCTGTACTCATCGGACCTATATTAGCCGGATTGATTTTCGACTCAACAGGTCAATACAGCGTAATGTTCGCTATAACGATCTGCCTACTCGCAATCTCAATCGGTTGTTTCCTGTTAGTCAAGAATCCCGCACAGAATAAACAAGCCGAGTCACAAGATAGCTACCGGTGAGATTGGCGATCGTCAGTTGCGCTCTCATCCACCCCATGAGCATGAAACTCATGTTCATGAGTATGATCACTGCTCTGTATAAACTGAGATGACCCGGAAAAACTCCTCCTAATGAATGCGCCAGATTCAACAATGATGAGCAGAAAAATCGAGGTTAATACAATACTTCCTCCTGGGGCTAAATCCGCGTAGAAGGATATAACCATTCCAAAAACAGCGACAAATACTCCAATTGCCGAAGATACTAGTACCGTTCGGGTCAAGCCTTTCGCTACTCGTATACTCACCAGCACTGGGATAACGATCAAAGCTCCAACTAACAGAACCCCTACAACGCGCATTGAAACCGTGATCGTCGCCGCAGTAAGTACCGCAAGACCAAGGTTGAGCATATGAACACGGACGCCATTTGTTTTCGCCAGGTCGGAATCAAACGAAATCTGCGCCAGTTCGAATCTGAACATGAACATGAAGAGGGCGATTACAAGAGCCAACGTAACCATCCACCATAAGTCGGTGTTCGAAACAGCCAGTAGACTCCCGAATAAGTACGAAAATATCGTGCTGTTAAATCCATCAGCTGCGCTGATCAGTACCACTGCAAGTGCAAGTGCTCCGTACAGGAACAAAGCTAACACTGCGTCACCAGGTAATAGTCTGCGCATCCTCAGTTCTTCTATCGAAACGGCAGCCGTAGTGGTCGCGATAAGCGCAACAATGGGCGTAAAAGTCTTCGTTATAAGCGCAATTGCAACTCCAGCAAAAGCGACATGAGAAAGAGTGTCCGCGATCAGGGCAAGTCTACGTAATACCAGAAACACTCCAAAGGCTGGCGCAGTTGCTCCGACCAAAACTGAGGCAACAATCGCTCTATTCATGAATTCATATTGAAAAATCTCTGGCATTCAATTACCTATGTGTATGGTCGGGATCATGCATGAGCACGTCCACAGGAAATCCGTATAAGTCAGAAAGGGATTTTGCATCGAGTTGATGAACAGGACCATGGAAAACAATATCTTGGTTGATGCAGGCACAAGTAGTTGCTTCTCGCATAACAGCTCCTATATCGTGCGACACCATTACAATCGTGATTCCGAGATCGCGATTCAATCTACGGACCATCAAGTGGAATTGTTCTTCTCCTACAGCATCAACGCCTGCTACAGGCTCGTCCATCACAAGCAAATCGGGACGCCGCACAAGGGATCTGGCTATTAACATGCGTTGTTGCTGCCCCACTGAGAGATCAGAAACGCGACGGCCTGCAAGGTTCCGTATTCCTGCTAACTCCATCGCGTCGTCGACCTGATAATCTTTATCGCTCTTCCATATCGAAAATGGACTGAATCCAGAGTAGGCACCGAACTCAACGATCTCTCTTACAGATGCTGGGAACCGTGATTCTGTTGCCTGTGTTCTCTGGGGTACGTATCCGATGCGATGCCAATCTGTGAAATTGTCTGACGGTTCACCAAACAGGAGAACCCTGCCAAAACTTGGCTTGAGTAGGCCAAGTGCGAGTTTCATCAATGTGGTTTTCCCTGAACCATTCGGTCCCAAAATCGCGGCAAATTCACCTGGCATTATGGAAAAATTTATGTCGCGAACCACTGGTTCGGAATTATAGGTAAACCATGTCTCGTCAAACCTGATCGGAATTTTTTCTGGTCTAGGAAAAGTCTCGCTATCGCCTTCGATTGGATCTAACTGAGAGTCATCGTTCATCGAATAACCTCCAGTCTGTCGTGGGTAACAACGAAACGTCCCAAGTTATTGAAGTTAAACACAAAGTATTTAGCATAAATATTTTCGCCATATGGCCGACGTCTAATTAACTTGTTCCTCTGGCAATCCCTGAAATCAATAAATAGTGAAATCTTCTGTTTGTGCTGATCTCACGCTAACGGCCACCTACGCGAGAAGCCCACCCATTCGTCTACTACTTCTTATTGATACTCGATATCAATAAATCGAATGATCAGCAGTATACATTCGGTTGAGAGTTCAGACTAACCTGGCATCTTATTACCAAAAATATCTTCGCTATAAGTTTGGGATTCGATCCCCGTCAACACCCCTGCAACTATCACAATAATCAGAATGGCTAACATCAGTTTTGATACGGGTTGCACGTCCGTCTTAAGGGTGACCCGCGATTGACCAAGGTCGACTGAATCTTGTAAAACGAAAAGCCGTTCTCTTGGGGTGACCAACCAGGCCACCATGCCACCAGCCAGAAGTCCCCCGAAGTGCGCTGCATTATCGATTCCAGTCGACACAAGTCCAAAAACTATGTTGATCGAAACTATAAGGCCAATCGACGTAAGTTGTTGACTCCCTACTTGCCCGAGTAACTTACGGTTGAGCAGCAGGTAAACACCAAAAGCTCCGAAAATACCAAATACACCTCCACTTGCACCGACACCCAAGATAGGACCAGCTACAAAACTGAAAACATTGCCCATGATTCCCGCTGCCAAATAAATAACCACAAAATTTATCGTTCCAAATGTACGTTCAACCATCGACCCGAATATGATCAATCCAAATAGATTGGTCAGCAGGTGGAGCCATCCAACGTGAAGAAACATGGGTGCAAGCAATCTCCAGTATTGCCCAGCCGCGATGCTGGGACCATCTTTGGCCCCCCAGTTCAACAGGTTCTGACTATCGGGACCTCCGGTGACAAGCACGCCAATAAATAATCCGATATTTAAAACCACAATGACAGCGGTAGCAGGGGCTCCACTTATGCTTGCAGCGAAAGGCTCGCGCTTACCAAAGTACTGACTCAAATTCTTAATATGGCCTATTCAACAATCTAATAACTATGGATTGATTCAGTTGATTACGTGCGAAGTTGAAGTTTTGACTCAACGCTCACTCAGCCTGAACAATATCGAGCTGGGGTAATTTCGTAATTACTCCCCTTTCAACAGCCATTGAAAACAATTTTTCAAGGGCATCTCTCCCCTCCTGTCCCATATCTACAGTATCCTCATTCACATACATACGTACAAACTTCTTGCCATCGTCAGAGTCAATCCCACGCCCAAAACTCAACGCATACTCAAGGGCCTCGCCCTCATGATCACGAGCGTAATTAATACTCGCCAAGGAGGCGTTTGCTAATTGCTGAGCCAGCTCATCGTTAATATGCCGACTGACAAGATCCACTCCAAGAGGGATTGGAAGACCTGTGGCTTGATGCCATTTTTCTCCAAGACTCATCACCCCGTGAAAGCCTTGTTTTTCGTAAAGTATCTGACCTTCATGCAGTAATATTCCAGCATCAGCGCGTCCATCTTTAACTGCCGCACCCACATCGTCGAATTCCATAAACAATGGTTCACAATTATTAGGGCCGAAGATCTGGAACAAAAGCCAAGAAGTAGTAAACCGGCCTGGAACAGCTATTTTTTTATAGTCAAGATCAGATTCCGTAAGAATCTCAGTTGAAACAACCATAGGACCATAGTTGCGCCCGACTGATGCCCCGCACGACATTATTCGATAGTGTTCAGCTACGTCTGGGTACCGTGCTGCTGAAATTGCTGTGACCGGTAGCTTGCCGGATTTTGCCAGTATATTGAGCGATTCAATATCTTCAATATGGTGCCCGATCGTAAAGCCCGGAATCTCAACATATTTTCGTTCCATTGCAAAAAACATGAACGCATCATCAGCATCCGGGCTGTGACCAAATATGATCTTATTGTCGTTAATGGTCATGGTTAATATTCAGTCAATCAGGTACTAATTCGATAATGCCGGCTCAATTTTCTGGCCTTCAACTATTTCGTAGTTGGTAAGTCGCTGGATCGGTGAGAATCCAGCCTCAGAAATCATCTCACGCACTTCATCTTCGGTGGTACGGTTATAGAACCCAGCTGCAAGCATCACGTTTTCATCAAAAAGAGTTCCACCAAAGTCATCGGCCCCAAATCGAAGTGCGATTTGACCTGTTTTTTTCCCTTCTGAAAACCAGGAAGCTTGAATGTGTGGAACGTTATCAAGCATGATTCGTGAAATCGCAATGACCCTAAGATACTGATTAGGTCCAGCTTCCTCATCGATCAGTTTTGCTAAAGCCGTATTGTCCTTTTTATAAGACCAAGGAATAAATGCCGTAAATCCGCCATCATTTGCATTTTTTAACGCTCGATCCTGAACATCGCGAATATGCTCGAGCGACTCGATGACATGCCGGTCTTTTTCCACGTGCCCGTACATCATGGTTGCAGTGGTCTTGAATCCAACCTTGTGAGCTGCAGCGTGCACTTCCGTCCATTGATCTACGGTGTCCTTGGGTTTGAATTTTGATACTGTAGCCTTCACTTCGTTAGAGAGAATTTCGGAACCTCCCCCTGGCATTGACCGCTGTCCGGCGTCCCACAAAGCCTCAAAAACTTGTTCATATGACATTTCGGAGACTTCGGTCATACGGACTATCTCAGGAGCTGACCAGTAGTGCGGTGTCACATCTGGGAACCGTTTCTTCGTTTCAGAAACCATTTTCAAGTAATAGTCCAGTTGAAGGTCTGAGTTTAGCCCCCCTTGCATCAACACAGTCCTAACGCCATTTTTGCGAGCGCGTTCGATTTTATCCATGATTTGCTCAACGGTATAAGTGTAGGCAGACGGATCATTCGGATCTGTTCGGTAAAACGCGCAAAAGGAGCAATAAGCGTCACATAGATTGGTGTAGTTAAGGTTCGTGTCGACCACATAAGACACATCCTTACTTGGATTATGCTTTTGACGCCAATAGTCCGCGAGCGGGGCCAAATCCAACAATTCAGCTTCTCGCAAGAGCCATAAGCCTTCTTCACTCGTAATCCGTATGCCTGAAAAAATCTTGTCTTTAATCTGTTGGAGCATTTTTCCTAAATTTCGAACATCTATCACGATGTTTAAATAACCTTTTCCTACCTTAGTAATTCGACGGCCGTGAAATCAGGGCGCCAGGTCGGCAATTGATCAAGTCTTCGCTGAAATTCCTTTTGTCCCAACCGCTCATTCTCGCCAAGGAAATATGAAAAATTTCTCACATAGTCACTTACATCTGATTCCGTCAAGAAATGATTTGCGCGGAATCTACTTATTTCATCAATAGTGCGTATACCCTCCTGTGTGGCCTTCAACAACTGCCTCTCAAGTTCATATGCCTGTTCAATCGGGACATCGGTACGAACAACCCATTCTGCAAACACAAATGGTTTGCCGGTCAAAGAAGTCCAAGCAGTGCCGAGGTCGTAAATAAAATCATAATCAGATGAATAGCGGCGCTCCAGTGCAGGGTCACCAATCCACAGTGCGGCTTCATGGGAACAGTCCACTCCAACAAATTTATGGTCCGATACGTTCCAAAAATCATTAAATAACACTCGTAACAATTGAATCGAAGTCGCTGTGTGAGATGTCACCGCAACATTCGTACCGGACAATTTTTCAACCGGCACTCGGGAAAACAAAAACACACTTTTCGCGGCCCCGTGAGAAGAAACGCCCAAATCGCCCAAAGAGCGGACTTGACCACCCATACGCAAAATCTCCACCAGTGGAAGAGGACCAGCCGCTAGTTCCCCACGTTCCAGGGACGCGGCCATCGCACGCGGAGGCATAGGGACTAAGTTAAAAGAACTTTTAGAAAGTTTCCAATAGAAAACCTCTGAATTTAGATAGGTCATGTGCCCAATTGAAAGCAATGGCTGATTAATGTTCATACACCTTAATCTCGTTGTACAACGCATCGCGTTCCACGGGAATACGCCGTGCGTCTCGGATAAATGACGCCATTCGCTCTCTGGCTTGCCCTGTTGGAGATTCGGCAAGTGCCGCATGAGCGATACGTTCTTTTCCTATCGTTCCATCCAAGTCGTTCGCACCAAAATTCAAACCGACACTTGCAGTGGCTTCACCTAGCATCACCCAATAACTTTTTATGTACTTAATGTTGTCAAGAATCAAGCGAGCTGCAGCAATCATCTTAAGATCGTCCATCGCAGGTGTATGCCGAGGGCGTAGCTTGGTCATTCCAACTTGATACTCCAAGGGAATAAACGCTAGAAATCCACCGGTTTCGTCTTGAATGTTACGCAAGCGAATTAAATGCTCAACACGCTCTTCGAAAGATTCGATATGTCCATAAAGCAACGTACAGTTTGTTGGTATATCCATACGGTGCGCCGTTTTATGTATTTCAGTCCATCGGTCTGCATTTGCCTTACCAGGAAGTAAAATCTTGTGAACGCGCGATGAAAACACCTCAGCGCCACCACCGGGCATCGACTGGAGACCGGCTTCCTTCAAGATTGCCAAAGACTCCTCAGGCATGACTTTCCAGCGACGTTGGAAGTAATCAATCTCAGATGCAGTAAACCCCTTGATCTGAACATGCGGCGCCTTCTCGTGGATAGCTTTGATCATCTCAACGTAATACTCAAACGGCCATATCGGGTGATGCCCTCCGACGATATGAATCTCGTGTATATCGTCGTCCACATGGTCCAAAATTTCCTCAATAGACATCTCGTAAGCGTCACTATCACCTGGTTTTTTTGCAAAATCACAGAACTTACAACTGAGCACGCAAATGTTAGTTGGATTTACGTGTCGGTTAAGAACGAAGTAGACCTTGTCACCTGTGATCCGCTTTTTCGCGAAGTCGGCCATACGCCCTACCCCGGATAAATCATCTGTGTCAAGTAAAGTAACTCCCTCAGAACTTGAGAGCCGCTCTCCAGCTTGAACCTTGTCCCAAATTGGAAATAACCGTTTATCTGAGAGGTTGATTTCAACCTGAAGTTCAGGATCAGCTACTTCGAGTATCGGGACCATTCCGAATCTACTTTCTTTATTATTTTAGGGTCCATAACCAAAGGTTTCTGGTAACCCTGTTTCCAGGTTGCATCTATTCCCATAACTCCTGAATACACCGGGGCAAGACCTCGAAATTCAGTATCCGTAAAAATAACGTCAAGTACAGCATCGAATCTTGTAAATATCCCCCAAAGGAGACTCTCATCGTCCTCGATGTCCACGTCATCGGAAACGGCGACGACGATCTTAACTCCAATTAAAAGGGGGTTGTCCACTAACCTCTGCACAACCTGTCTCCCCTGATCCGATACCTGAACTACCAGCATCGTCCGCCCTACAAGTCTGTATTTATAAACAACCGATGATATGGATGAGAGATTCGACGGCAAAGCCACCGCAGTAAGACTCCCTTCACCTGATGGGCCGGCCGTCGCATCAAGGATCATCTTGGAGCCCTTGTGCGTGGCCTCTCCTGTGAAATCCAACGTGTCAGCTGCTGTGCGAGCGATCAGATGGAAGTCTTGATCTGGATCAAAATTTCTACGAATCGCCTGGATCACCTGGCTGGGATCCCTTGGATTTACATCGGGACCCACAAGCACAAGATTCTTTGTCAGGGAAAGTTGCCCGTCGCCTAATAATCCAAGTGCTGTTTTGATTGGTTCCCGCTGATAGCGAGGATCGACAGAAACAACAAACAAGTTATGGAAACCTGTTTCATAATAAGCCCACATATCTTTGACTTCTCGTCGTATCAGACGAATTAATGGCGTCAGAGCAAGTTGAGCTGCATCACCCATATATCGATCTTCTTGAGGCGGACGGCCTACAACTGTTGCGGGGTATATCGCGTTTTTGCGACGGGTAATTCGAGTTATTTCAAACACCGGATGATCGGCTGAAGCGGAATAATGTCCAAAATGATCACCGAAAGGCCCTTCATGTTTACGTATTCCTGGCCTCACAATTCCTTCAAATATAAACTCAGCATGCGCAGGGACATTTAAATCCACCGTTTTAGCCCTTACGAGCGGAGTACGACTCCCGCGTACTATCCCTGAAAAAGCAACTTCATCTAGCCCTTCAGGCAGCGGCATTATTGCCGCTATGATCAAAGAAGGGTCACCTCCCACCGCCACTGCCATCTCTAATGGCTGGCCAGCTTTCTCAGCGATCTGGTAGTGAAACCCTCCACCTTTCTGGAGTTGCATATGCATCCCAGTGGTGCGCTGATCATAAACCTGCATTCGATACATCCCCATATTCCCAGCACCCGTTTGGGGATCTCGACTCATCACCAGAGGTAGGGTAACGAATCGCCCACCGTCTTCAGGCCAGCATTTCAATGTCGGAAGTTCGTCGAGATGAGGCTCTTCGACAACCTGTTGTGAAAGTGCGCTCCGAGTTGATTTAGGTCGGATCTTGAGTAACCGCCACGCGGTTTTACGGTTACGCCACAAGGCCCCTACACTCGGAGGGTTAACGTCTTCCATAAACCGGACAATTTCTTCACCCAGAGCATCTGGAGGACGGCCCAAAGCCATCTCAATTCGCCGCATTGTGGCCATAGAATTAATCACCAGCGGATATCGTGAACCTTTGACATTCTCAAAAAGAAGCGCTGGTAGATTCTCTTTGACAGCGCGCGTAGCAATCTCTGTCACTTCTAACTCTGGATCGACTACCTCGGTCACCCGCTTCAATTCCCCCTCTTTTTCAAGCAGCGCAAGAAACGACTGCAGGTCGGTGAACGCCAACTAGAGTATCTCCTCACCCATATAAGATGACTCCTCAGGGCCTGTCCATGGTTCCATCAACGGAGAATCAATACCAAGGACGGCAAGAATGCGTCCGGCAACCATGTCAATTAGATCATCGATTTGAGTTGGATTGTGATAAAAACCAGGAGAGGCCGGCAAAACAATAGCGCCGGCTTCTGTAACGGCTGTCATATTTCGAAGATGAATTAGGCTAACCGGCATTTCTCGAGGGACAAGAACAAGGCGCCTGCGTTCTTTCAAACAAACGTCTGCTGCTCTCTCCAGCAGACCGTTGGATACGCCGTGGGCGATCCTGCCAAGTGTCCCTCCAGAACATGGAACGACCACCATACCGTCTATTGGAAAAGACCCCGATGCTATGGGAGCGGCTACATCTTTATGGTGATACATCTGCAATCTCTCAATGGTAGAGGTGGCCTGGGCCCATTCCAGAATTGCTGGAGTGTCGGTCTCAGTGTTACCGGTAAGCACAAGACCTTCTTCGACATCAATAACCTTTCGTCCGGCATCTGATATCACAAGTTTTACTTCATGGCCTCCCCCAAGCATCTGCTCAAGAACTCGTCTGGCATACGGAGCACCACTGGCCCCAGCTATGCCTAGTACATAAACACCCATCAGATTATTTCTCCAATCACCACAAAAATCCCGAAGACGATGGTTATAACTCCATTCATTGTAAAAAAAGCCAGGTTAAGTTTCGACAGATCATCCGAAGAGACGAGTGATTGCTCGTACGCCAAAAGCAATGCGACCAAAACCACTCCAACGAAGTAAAGCCAATTTGACCCAAGTACCAATCCTGCAATTAACAGTAAAAGCACAGCGAGCAAATGCAATCCCTTAGAGGCTATAAGTGCCACCGGAATGCCGAATCTGGCTGGTATCGAATGGAGCCCTTGGTCACGATCAACCTCAAAATCAGCGGTCGCGTACAGCACATCAAAGCCCACTACCCAGGCCATGGAACCTATACCGATTAACACGAATCCTAAAGGCATAGTCCCGGTCAATGCCAACGAAACAGCCGGAGGAACAATCAGA
>Ga0187833_10001017_pt1 | contig 32984 bp, 24 predicted proteins | sample ETNtaG_37_FD_167968 | JGI IMG/M metagenome (GOLD analysis project Ga0187833, IMG submission 167968) | Marine microbial and viral communities from oxygen minimum zone, Eastern Pacific Ocean - ETNP2014_SV_400_PacBio MetaG (Illumina Assembly) | ecosystem: Environmental > Aquatic > Marine > Hypoxic...
GACAGCCCATTTGAAACTCCCCTGCTTCGATTTAAATTAGCAGAAGTGTCTCTTAGCAAACAGGGCCAGATAGTGCCATATGGGCTGACGTCACACACACCGAACTGCTGCTTATTTCCACCGTTGCACTGCTGGTCGCAGGGCCGCAAAACCTTCCGGGCTTAATACGTGACGTCGCACGTAGTTACGGTCAGATTCGAAGCTGGTTTAGTGAGATTAAAACTGACATCGAAAATGAAATTGGTGCTGATGAGATCCGCGAGCAGCTGCAGGTTGAATCAATACAGGCGGATTTTCAGAAAGACAAGGAGAACCTTAAAAGCCTTGATGACAGTCTGCAATCTACAAACATCGATCTACTAAAGAGCCTGAGCAATGACTCACCCACAGCCTGAAGGTTTGCTCCGACAATAAAAAAGGCCACCCGAAGGTGGCCTTTTTGTTACTCCATTTAGGCAGCCTTAACCGCCCTGATTGGCAAAACCCTTACAGCGTGAAACGGTACTGCAAAGTAATGGTTCTGCCTAGCTGCGTTGAGTTACTCTGGTCCAGATCGTTGGCTCCAGTAGGATTGCAGGCGCCGTCATAGTTAGCACACCGGCCGGGGATCGCGCCAGACCCGATACTGTAGATCTCATCATTCACGTTTCTTCCAATCAGATTGAACTGGTGTCTACCATCCTCGGTGTAGACGCTGATAGCCGTATCCAGCAGCCAGAAGCTGTCCTGCATGAACGGGTTTGCTGTAGCACTCATAGGGAATTCATCTGTGTAGCGGGCGTCAACAGAAAAACTGACTCGCCAGTTAGTGGCTATTGATCGATCCAAGGTCATGCCAATGTAGCCGGCAATATCCGCGGTACCCCCGCCCTTCTGCCCTTTCAGGTTCTCACCTGTAGCATTAATGAAGTCACCGGTATATTCAACATCGTTCAAGGCCCACGCGCTTCGAACCGTAAGACCATCGATGTTCGTCTGCCACAGCACATCGAACTCAAATCCCTGGGCTTCCATCGCGGATGCATTGAAAGTTGAGAACTGGATGATGCTTGAATCAAACAGCTGCACCTGCAGGTCACTATACTCGTAGCTATACATAGTGGCATTCAGGCGCATGGCACCGTCCAGCAGCGTGGCCTTGGTGCCGATCTCGAAGCCATCTGCTTCTTCTGAGTCATAAAAGAGGAAACCAAAGCCGTCAAATGTAGGCGAATTTGGGTTGAGAGCGGCCGTCGGCAAGGCACTGTTATCCACACCACCTGACTTAAAGCCTTCCTTATAGGCGAAGAAAACGCTGATATCGTCGGTCCAGTGGTAGTTGATGGCGAACTCCGGGGACACATTGGAGTCATCAAAGTCGAGGCCATCAATAAGTTCCGGGACACCCCAGCCGAACAAGGCGGCGGCGGCGTGCATATAGGGAACCCTGATATGTCCCTCTTTTTCTTCATCCGTGTAACGGGCCCCTGCCGTGATCTCCGTACGATCATTAAGATCCCAGTAAAGGGCGAGGAAATAGGATACGACCTTGGTATCAAGAAAATGATCCTTGTTATAGTCGTATGACTTGCCGGTCACGGGATCAGGCCCGATAATGGCGGCCGTCGGGTCACCACCCACCAACGCATAAGCCGGTCCGAAGATGTTCGGCATAACCCCCAGGTTGAACGCATACTGGTGGGCATCAAATTCCTGTTCAACATCCTGCCAGTACAGGCCCAGCATGAAGTTCAGTGGTCCGTCGTAGTTACTCGACAGGCGGAACTCCTGTGACACACTCTCGTAGACATTGTTGTGCAGGCCGCCGAATACGCCGGCACCGTAGCTGTAGTCATCGAGTTCGTAGTGTTCCAGATTGATAATACCGGTAACGGCAGTCAGGTTGTAGGTGTCGTTGATATCCCAATCCGCGGTAATGGAGACGAAGTCGGTTTCCTGCTCCAGGCGCGCTTTACCATCATCGTACCCCCATGGCAGGCCGCCTTTCAGGCCTGGGTCCAGATAGATTTTTGAGGCGTTGCCATTAAGTTTGCAGTCATCGACGCCCTGGAAAATTCTAAACGGTGCGCTGGCTGACGGCACGCCCGTCGGCTGGTGAGCACCTTCTGGGCAGAATTCTTCAGACCACATATTACCACCAGAGCTGTCATATTCTGAGTAGCTGTATTTGAGTTTGGCCTTGAAATTGTCCGTCGGCTCCCACACGAGTGTCAGCCTGGCATTAAAGGATTCATCTCCGAACCACTTATCGGCACCGTTGACAGCCGCCTGAGGGTCATGATCGAAGGAGTAGTTTTCCATCATCTCATCATTCTCAGTTGTGCCAACCGCAAAGCGAGCGCCGAATGTATCGGTCAGTGGACCCGAGATAACCATCTCTGTCGTGGTACCGTCGTGTTCAGTTTCAACACCAGCGGCGATCTGGAATTCGAATTCATCACCGGGATCGTTGGTAGTGATGGAAATGACGCCCGCGGTCGCTGATTTACCGAAGTAGAGGGACTGGGGTCCTTTCAGGACCTCCAATTGACTCATGTCCAGGTAGGAGTTATGGATAAACCGACCACGGTTGACGACCACACCATCGATATTGATCGCCACTGAGTGGTCAAATGCCGCACTGATGGAACTGGAACCGATACCCCGTAAGCGAAGACTCGAGCCATTGCCCGAACCACCCTGGGCGATCACCATATTGGGCACCATCTTACCCGCGTCAACTAGGTTGATGATGTTGTAACGGTCAAGGTCCTCTTCCGTAAAGGCCGCAATAGTCACCGGCACGTCCTGCAAGGTTTCTTCAGTCTGTCGCGCCGTGACAATGATTTCTTCGAGAACTTTGTCTGCGGCTGATACCGTTGCCGGTAGCGATATAAACGCCAATAGCGTGGCGCCAAGAGCACCCGCCAGACGAATGAATTTTTGAGTTAGGTTCATCTTTTTTCCCCCATTTGTGTGATTTCCCGGCCATTCTTTTTATGGCTCGTGTGGCTTGTAAAGCGAACAATGTCATACTTGTTCGGATCTCTTTCTTATTTAAGTATAACGCGCTGGATTATGTCCCAAGTCGGAGCCCCGGTACAGGCCCAATTCCCTTATTTATCTGATTACAGCTCAATTCCTACAGAAATTTCATCAAAACTGTAATAGTCACCTTGCCGATTTGTGGCAGTCCGCTGGCTGATGCTTTCAGCAAGTCCTTTTGACCAAGTAAAAAATATCTTCAGCTATCCACGATTAGACATGGATTTGACATGAAAAGGGGCTTTATCGGTACTATACTCAGTCGACATGATCTGGCCGGTGGCAGAGATAATTGGCGAGTTGCCCAGGTATTTCGAACTAAGAGCCGGGGATTCAATCTTCACCGGAACACTGGCGGGCGTCTCCACCGTCGCTGCCGGAGATCATTTACAAACAACGATCGAACGTGTTGGAGAGCTCGAATTCGATCTAGTGGCTGAGTAGCTGTCTTTGAATACTGACCAGGCGATTCTCTTAACAATACTGCTGGCGTTGCTGATACTGTTGGTTTGGGGGAGATGGCGTTACGATATTGTGGCTTTAGGTGCACTGTTTGTGGCCAGCCTGTTTGGTCTGGTGCCACAGACAGAATTATTTTCCGGATTCGGTAATCCCGCCACTATAACCGTAGTGCTGGTATTGATTGTAAGTTTCGGTCTCACTAAATCCGGTGCGGTCGAATTTATAACCGAGGTAATTGAACCGGTTGCCACAAATCCCTTTCTCCACATTGCGACGCTGACTTTCCTTGCAGCATTTCTTTCCATGTTTATGAACAACATCGGGGCGCTGGCGTTGTTGATGCCTATTGCTATTCAATCTACTACGGCTGCCGGTCGACCACCCGCAACTGTATTGATGCCGTTGTCATTTGGTTCCATCCTGGGCGGCTTGGTGACGCTCATTGGCACACCACCAAATATTCTGATTGCTAATTATCGCCAACAGGTTACTGGTGAAGCATTCACTATGTTCGATTTCGCTCCCGTCGGTGGGGGAATTGCTATTTGTGGAATCATCTTCATGTTGTTTATAGGTTGGAGACTGGTAAAGGTTCGTAAACAAACTGCTGGCCTGGAATTGTTTGATGTTGAAAAGTATTTGTTTGAGTTAAAAGTTACCGAAGATACTGCCCTTCTTGGAAAGACCGTTAAAGAATTAAAAGGAATGCTACGCGAAGAAAAAATGGATCTGTTGTCCATGGTTCACAAGCGCGAAAAGATATCAAATGTTTACTATGCTCGGGCACATATATTGAGTAAGAATGACCTGCTAATGATTCAAGGCTCACACGAAGACGTAGACAGTTTTGCTGCCACTCACAAACTAGAAATGTTGGCGGCAGAAAACGCGAGGGAAGAAATTCTGCATTCCGACGACACTCAAATTTCTGAAATTGTAGTCACACCCAATTCGCCAGTGCTTGGCCGCACACCTGCTGATATTCGCTTCAACAGTAAGTATGGAGTGAACTTGTTGGCGGCGTCACGTTCTGGCACGCCACATCGAAGCCGCCTTCGAGAGTTTGAATTCGAAGTCGGCGATGTTCTGCTACTGCATGGGGGAGAAGAAGAATTACAAGAGGCAATCATCAAGCTCAATTGTTATCCGCTGGCGCGGAGGACCCTCGATCACAAACACTCAGGAAAAGCGTTATTGGCGTTAGCTGTATTTATTATCGCCATTGCCTCTGTAGCGTCGAGTCTTATCTCGATTCAATTGGCGTTAGGTATCGCCACTGTAGCGATGGCGCTGCTGAAAATAGTACCTATCAGAGAATTCTATGATGGTATTGATTGGCCCGTAGTAATCTTGTTAGGCGCGATGATTCCACTCGGCGCTGCACTTGAGACCAGTGGAACGACAATGCTGCTGGTAGATGGCATATTGTCTCTTGCCGGAGACCAGTCACCTGTTTTGATAATCGCCATGCTGCTTATCATTACCATGACCGTTTCCGATGTACTGAATAACGCAGCAACAGCAATATTGATGGCGCCTATTGCATACCATATTGCACTTTCCCTGAATTTAAACCCAGATGCATTTTTGATGGCAGTTGCTGTGGGCGCTTCATGCGCATTCCTTACACCCATAGGGCACCAGAATAATGCGCTCATAATGGGGCCAGGTGGCTATAAATTTAGCGACTATTGGCGCGTGGGACTGCCATTAGAAGTAGTTATCGTTGTAGTAGCCTTACCCCTGTTACTCATTTTCTGGCCCATCTGAACATCTAGCGAATCCTGAATCCAAGTCCGCAAAATCCGATGTGTAGCGGCTATTGAACCTAAATTCCATCAACAGTGAGACTTTTTTCAACTTCTCTTGCTATGAAGCAACCAACTAACTATATCTGGCCGTTCTCGCCACTGCAGTTCTGTTGAATAAGAGTGTTCAAAATGCCAGCTTTTCTTGGTAGCGGACACAGCGCCAAAACGAGAGTAGTCATCAGCACCGCTTTTCATTAGCCGTTCTGGACATCGACTAGTTTGCTGCTAAATACCAGGTATAGGGCATCCGCCTGCAAGGCTGCTCGGCCAGGCTAACATCATATTAGAGCATTCTTTAGTAGTGGCCTTGCTGCCCGATGTCTTGCCCAGGGCGTTGCACTGCAAAGTATCCTTCTTGCTATCATAGCCCAGGTCTTTAGCTCGCTCCTTCCAGTCTTCATAGAAGTTCTTTTCCGTACCTAGCTTCGAAATCGTATCGTTGATAGGTGATCTTCACCATATAGACGAGGACTTCCAAACCAAACATCTGCCCTGCAAGAGCCAGAGAAGACCCCCACTGACCAGCACCGGTTTCTGTAACCAGTTTTTTTACACCGTCCTGTTTATTGTAATAGGCCTGCGCTACTGCACTGTTTGGTTTATGCGACCCAGCTGGACTAACACCTTCATTCTTGTAGTAAATTTTCGCTGGGGTTTCAAGCGCCGCCTCAAGCCTGCGCGCTCTGTGCAGTGGCGATGGCCGCCACAGTCGATAGATTTCCCGAACTTCATCGGGGATCGGAATCCAACGCTCCGTGGAGACTTCCTGTTCGATGACGCCAGATGCAAATAGAGGTGCCAGCATATCCGGGGTGACAGGATTGCCGTCCGGACCCAGCACAGGATGTGGCGGGTTCGGCATATCTGCCACGATGTTGTACCAGTGATCTGGTATCTCGTCTTCGGCAAGAGTGATTTTGCTAACTGACTTCATAAAGGTATAGCCGTCCGTAAAACAGCGAATGCTAACACGACTGGTCTCAAAATTTCATGAACCCAGTTGAACTCCAGCTTTTGGCCAGGCTTTGATCGTTGCTTTTTATCAGTGGGGAGAATTCAAATTAGAACGCCGTGAGATAGCGGTATTCGACCGCAAAAATGTCCGCGAACCCGGCGCGGAACTAAATCTGCGAAAGTTTTAGCACCACGCAGGGGTAACCATTGTTCTCGCTATCGAATTTGCTGACTCTGGCGAAGCCTTCGCTTGCATAGAGATTCAAGGCGGGTGTATTCCCCTTAAGCACATACACACTTGCTTTAGTTCTAATCTGACGCACCCCTTCTCGCAAAAGTTTTCGTCCTATACCCTTGCCGGAGTCTTCCGGGTCCACGTAGAGCCACCCAACTTCATCTTCGCTCACACCAACAAAACCGAGGATTCGACCAGCAGCAGAGGCTACCAGCTTGCGGCACTGCTCGAACTGTTCAAGGTCTTTTTCATCATCCGCAAGTGGTACAAAGGCTCTTGGATCACACGAGCCTTCAAGTTCAATGGGCCTGGCAAGGTCATGGATTCGCCTTACCTCTTGCCAGTCATCTTCCTCATATTCCCGAATCAAAATATCCACCATCTGCAGGTCCTTCTAGCATCAAGTCCACTTTCAGACCCGGCGATTATGACCGGGCTCGCGCAACAATATCAACGGGCAGAGACGATTGTGAAGCCATGATCTGGCCAGACTAACGGGATAGAAGTTAACCAGATAGCTAGTTCGTGTCCGGATTCTGACATCGAGCGGGCTCGCGCGCGAGTCCGATAGTCCTTAACAAGTTATTGATTTATATATCAGACGTTATTGTAGTGTTGCGTTATTTGGCCAAATTACTCTATTTACGGCCAGGAACTGGCTATATCACCAACTTTGCAATCCGCCAAAAACCAGTGCAAAGTTGTGGGCCGCAAGAAATAGACCAGGAAAAAGGAGCCAATCATGGATCTGGAATACAGCGACAAGGTTCAGGAACTGCTTGCCCGCGTAGAAACCTTTATGGATGAACATATATTCGCCCATGAACTCGACTACTGGGAGTGGGTCGATGATGCGGAAAACCTCTGGCAGTACCCCCCCTGGTTCGAGGATCTAAAATCAAAGGCTAAAGAGGCTGGAATCTGGAATTGGTTTCTTCCCCGTGACTATGAGGACCTGAGCCCCGGACTAAGTAACCTTGAATTCGCCCCGATTATGGAAAAAATGGCACGGGTACCCTGGGCGCAGGAGATATTCAATTGCAGTGCACCGGATCGCGGGAATATGGAGGTGCTGGCCAGATTCGGCAACGAAAAACAGCAGAGGCAGTGGCTTGACCCCCTCATGAATGGAGAGATCCGGTCTGCCTTCTCAATGACTGAACCGGGCGTGGCCTCCTCTGATGCGGGCAACCTGGAAGCGACCATCGAACGAGACGGAGACGAGTACGTTATCAATGGCCGCAAATGGTTTACTTCCAACGCTTTTAATCCTCTGTGTAAAGTGTTCGTCATGATGGGCAAAACTGACCCGAAAGCAGCCCGCCACAAGCAGTTTTCAATGATTCTTGTACCCAAGGATACGCCCGGCGTAATTCTTGAGAGGCCGGTACGGGTCTGGGGTGGCATGCACTCACCGGGCGGACACGCCCAGGTTCTCTATGACAAGGTCCGGGTGCCAAAAGAAAATCTGATACTTGGCGAGGGACGTGGATTTGAGATCGCCCAGGGTCGACTTGGACCAGGCCGATTTCAATATGCAATGATGTTTGTAGGCATGGCATCGAGAGTCCTTGAACTAATGTGCAAACGTGTGGATCAGCGGGAAGCCTTCGGTGAAAAGCTGTCCGCTAAAACGAGTATTCAGCATGATATCGCCCGATCTCGTTGTGAAATTGAGCAATGCCGGCTCCTGGTATTGGCTGCAGCTGATAAGATGGATAAGTTTGGCGCCAAAGGCGCCAGAGATTACATTTCAATGGTTAAAGTCGTAGCGCCTCAAATGTGTCAGAATGTCGCTGACCGAGCAATTCAGTCGTTTGGCGGCATGGGCTTTACGCAGGATACACCAATAGTGCACATTTACATGGCGAGCCGTGTCTGTCGTATTGCTGACGGCCCTGACGAGGTACATATGTCGCAACTTGCGAGACGCACAATACGGGATATAGTATAAGTGAATTTTTCTTTAGCACATGAACACGGTCGTTTTGTCGATATCGACGGCGCGATAAATTTTAGGGACTTTGGCGGATATGAAACCAGGAGAGGAGGATGTGTCCGCTGGGGTCGTTTGTATCGCTGCGGCTCTCTTCACCGAATACAGTCGTCAGACTACCAGCTATTTTCAGAGCTTGATATCGGCGTGATATGTGATCTGCGCCGGCTGGACGAAGCGGAAGAAGCTCCCGCGGTGGAAAGCCCGCCTTTCGATTGCCGGGTTCACATACCTATAGCTCCAGGAAGTGCTATGGGAACCGCTGAGGATATACCTGATGATGTCACAGGTGATGACCTCAGGCTATTTATGGCATCCATGACCGGTGAGATTGCCAAGTCTCATCATTCAGACTATACGCTGTTGTTTGAACAGCTCATGAAAACTGAGTCTGGATTTTTACTGCACTGCTCAGCAGGGAAGGACCGAACAGGTTTTGGAGCGGCCCTGATTCTTGCGGCACTGGATGTCGATGATGAGCTGATTTACCAGGACTATATGCTCAGTAATCATGGGATTGATAGTGGAGCTGAGGCCAGGTCAAGATTAGAGAAGATTTTTGGTTTTGAACTGGATGAAGACATGTTCCAGGCACTGGCTGGCGTTTACCCGGAGTATCTGAAAGAAGCATACACAGAGGTTCACAAATTGCATGGCTCCATGCTGGGCTATCTCGATGCGATCGGTATAGACGACTCTGTGCGACGGAAATTACAGGAAAGACTGGTTGAGTAGCAATATCAGGTAGGCAAAGCCTGGTGCGCAGGGCCAGCGTCATTAACTCATCAGTACCCTGGGCAGACCCAGCCATATCACACGGGTGGGTCTGCCCAGGCTACCAACTTGTTACGGCATTACACCAGCCAACGCGGCCATGGTGGTCCCACCGAATATTCAGCCACACCGTATCCTCTTTCACCGGTTTCTTCGACTTCAAAATCGAAAAACGGCTCATAACAATCCAGGCGATTTTCCAGGTCATTCTCTCCCCGGTCCCACAGCTTCACCTGGCCATATTTGCGACCTGTGCGCACGTGAAGCGTCTCACCGTCCGGCATTTTCATTGTGTAACGGAATGCGACAGCGTCCCGCTCATTGTCAGAAAATAGTGGTTCGCAGCTTGCACCGTGCAGTGGGCGAGAACCGTTCTTGTCTGATACAAATCCACCCGGCATACCAGCAATACCAACCCCGTCATCGAACAGGCCGAGGCAGTTGATGTGTTGATCCTTTAACTGGATTGAAGGCCAGAAATGAAATGCGTTGTTCTGCTGCCCGTATTCCCACTCCGGATCTGCAGCAAAACGGGTCGACCAGGAGTGATCCCGGTGAGACCATGAATCCAGTTGTCTCGTTTCACCCTTGTTAGGGCCACCGCGAATCTCAAATGGACCTGTGCAATGCAGTCCCTGTTCGAAATGACCTCCATAGTAGTGACCCGTCGCAAGGGGATTCCCCTCAAGATTGTCATGGTAGTCAAAGACATCAAACCTGCCTTTGAAACTCAAATCGAACCCGAATCTCGGCCCGTCAAAGGTGATTCTGATTTCCTCTAAAGGATTCACCACCTCATAGGTCAGCAACCCATCCGACCAGGGTCCCTGATCCGCCTCTGGTGTCAGGGGATGTTTGTTCCCGTACTGTTGTACAACACCGTCAATCACGTACAAGGCTTCAAACCGACCCCAGCCCTTGTTGGTCAGGTGAAAGTGATTGATGCCAAATATATTGGCTTCACGATCCACGACACTGACCCAGAGCGTATCTCCCCAGAGCCCTGCTGAATGCTCCTCAGGAGCAGCATGCCGATATTCATCTTCTGCTTTAACAACCATCTATTTCCTCCACTAAATTGGTACCTGCATTGATCACATTGATATGCGAGCGAGGGATAATAACAGGAAAATGGATACAGGGTTTGGCTGGCAATAATTGACCTGCCTCTTAATCGCCCGAGGATCTGCTCCTTAATTCGCGACGCACAATCTTGCCGGTAGCTGTCATGGGAAACTCCGCCACGAACTCGAATAAGTGTGGCACCTCATGATGGGCCAGGCGACTCCTGACGATCTGTTTTAGTTCTTTGACCAGTTCATCACTCCCGTCGTAGCCCTCTGCAAGAATGGCAAAGGCCTTGATCTTTTCGGTCAGTACAGGATCAGGTATACCAACGACTGCCGCCATCGCAACCGCTGGGTGAGAAATCAGCACATCCTCTATTTCACTGGGTCCGATTCGATACCCACGGCTGGTGATCACATCGTCTTTTCTGCCCTTGAACCAGAAGTAGCCGGCATCATCCATAACGCCTAGATCCCCGGTTATAAGCCAGCCATCAGCATATTTCTCTTTAGTTGCCTGGGGATTGTTATGGTATTCAAGCATCATGACAGGGTCGGGAGCCTTGAATGCAATATTGCCAACGTTCCCAGCTTCAAGCACTTGTCCCAGGTCATCGACTATTGCGCCTAAATGACCGGGAGCCGGTTTACCTAGGGAACCGGGCCGGGCCTCCATTACTCGCGAATTAGTTCCTAGAACAACATTACACTCGGTTTGCCCGAAGCCTTCGTTTAAGACTGTATTGAGGTTATCCTCAGCCCAGGCTATCAATTCCGCGCCGACTGCCTCAGCACCGCTAACGACTACCCTGAGTGTCAACGGATGACGATCCTTTGCATCTTTCACCTGGCGCATCAGCTTGAGAACCGTTGGTGTCAGCAGTGCACAGGTGACCTTGTGTTCCGACATCAGCCTGTATGCATCCTCCGCATCAAATTTTGCCGCATCAGAACAAATCACAGGGATACCTCCATACCAGCCTGGCATCAGAATATCCATCAGGCCAGCCAGCCAGGACCAGTCTGCAGGTGACCAGATCACATCATTTGGTTGCGGGAAGAAATCGAACATGTACTCAATACCGGACATGTGCCCCAGCATGGTCCGGTGCCCCTGTGTTGCTCCCTTGGGGTTACCGGTGGTCCCGGAGGTGTAATTGATGATTGCCGGGTCATCTGAGCGAGTGATTAGGTTTTCAAATTCAGATGGATAGCCTTGCAGGAATGACCAGTAGTTTTCGTCATCATTGGAATCGACTACTAGTATTTTCTCTATTGAGGGCAGTTGATCTCGAACCGCAGCAACCTTTTGCAGGTTCTCCATATTGGTCACAATGACTTTTGCCTGGGTATCGTTCACCCGGTAAATAATCGCATCGCTACCGAAGAGGATGGAGATTGGCGACGAAACCAGTCCGGCTTTCCAGCAGGCCACGTGAGTGATTGCTGCCTCGGGGGCCTGGGCCAGCAATATTGAAACAACATCCCCTTTAGCCAGGCCAAATTCCGTCAAACCATTTGCCAGCTGGTTGGCGTAACCTCTAACCGCCTGAAAGCTGTACCGGGTTATTACTCTATTTGAATCTTCATGAACCAGCGCGATCTTCGTAGGGTCGTCAGCATGCCGATCGCAAACATCATGGGCAATGTTGTAGTGCTCAGGAATATCCCACTGGAAGTTGTCGTATATTTCCTGGTAGCTGTCTCCCTCTGGTATTAGCATCTCGATCCTCAGCGTCGCATCAATAATTCATAAGTATAAGCTAAATGATTCACCCTGCTGCTGGCAGAATGGTCCGGTTGAATACACCTGCGTTACCACTTTTCACTAAATGGCCGCAGATCAAGTTCATGGGTCCAGGCGGAACGATGCTGTTTATGAAGCGTCCAAAATGCCTGCGCGATCGCATCTGGTGCAAGGGAACCATCTTCCCCCAGGGATTCAAGATATTCGCCATAGCGGCCGCGAACAATATCACCATTAATGATGCCATCAATCACCACGTGTGCAACATGTATGCCCTGTGGTCCATATTCACGCGCCAGTGCCTGAACGAGATTACGCAAGGCAGCTTTAGTGGCGGCAAAATGTCCGAACCCTGGCCGGCCGCGCAGTGAAGCGGAAGCTCCGGTGAACAGCATCGACCCTTTTCCTTGCCGCTTGAGGATTGGCATGGCACGTTTAGCGGTAAGAAATGCACCGTAGCAGCCAATGCGCCAGAACTCTTCAAACTGTTCTGGTGTCAGGTCTTCAAATGGAACGGGCAGGTTGCTGCCCGCATTAAAGAGCACGGCTGCCAGTGGTTCCTGTCGATCCTCAACACGTGTAAACAAGGCATCCTGATCTGCTTCGGACGTAACGTCTGCCACTTGACCTTCTGCAGAACCACCGCCTGCCTCAATCTCTTTTGCAGTGGTGTCCACCTTTTCCTGCGTCCGCCCTGAAACAATTACATGCAGACCATTTTGTGCAAAATTTCGCGCCAATGCACCGCCAACACCATTCGGCGCTCCGGCGCCGAGGATAACAACCGTCTCAGACATGACTTGCTCCTTTTCAAATAGTAGTAATTGAAGGCGTCCAGGATTGAAACAAGATCCTGGGCAGAGTGTACAAAATATCCGTTGCATTCCTTAAGTGAGGTCGATGCAGTGGGAATTCCGACTTCTTGTGTCCCGATTTCTTCGTGTTAGACTTGTGAAACGCTGACAATACCAAAGAATTTGCTATCTATGGCAGTAAACCCCGGGTTCTTTGAGGAACTAAAGAGACGTAATGTCCTGAAAGTAGCAACAGCCTTTGCTGTTGCCAGTTTCGTTATCCTTCAGATTTGCGATATTGTTTTTCCGGCCATCGGGTTGTCCGATGACGCTATTGGTTTCGTAATAAATAATAGCCCTCGTGGCCCTGTTCCCCGCCTTAGTTACATTTGCCTGGATGTTTGAATTCACCCCGGTAGGATTACGTTTCACACGACAAGTCAGCATCAAGGAATCAATCACTTCCAGGACCGGCCGCAAGATTGACTTCGTCATTATTGGCTTATTGTCTCTCGCACTGACTTTCTTTGCCTACCAGTATTTCCAAATACCGGATCCTTTACCCACTGAAACTGATCGGATAGCGGGAAATACCTCTTTGATTCAAACAAGAGTAGCTCCCTCAGTAGTCGATGAAGATACGCGCCCCTCTGTAGCTGTGTTAGCTTTCGTGAACATGAGCAGCGATAAAGAGAACGAGTATTTCTCTGACGGGTTATCTGAAGAACTACTCAATGTCCTTGCAAAAACCAAAGGTCTCAGAGTCGCCGGGCGGACCTCCAGCTTCTTTTACAAGGGTAAAAACAAGAACCTCACAGAAATTGGTAAGGAGCTAAATGTTGACAATATACTCGAGGGAAGCGTTCGCAAGTCCGGCAACCAGGTTCGAATAACAGCACAGCTTGTAAGTGCAGGAGATGGTTTTCATCTTTGGTCCGATACCTTCGATCGTGAAATTGATGACATCTTCGCCGTCCAGGATGAGATCTCTTCCCAGGTTGTGATGGCGATGAAAATTGCGTTGTTAACCGACGGTGTAATGGTTGCCGACCGGCGTACAAATAATTCAGAGGCTTATGATGTATATCTTCGCGCCAAGAACGCACTCTATTCAAGACAGTTCGATGCTGTTCTGCATGCCATGGATTTGTATCAGCTATCCTCCAGTCTGGATCCAGAATATGCAACTCCCAGGATAGAGCATGCAGCAGCACGACTGATTGCCTACAACAATAACAACTATGGAACGCTCGATGAAGCATCCTCTATTGCGAAGGCCGAACTGGATAAAGCAAAGTCCCTCGGATTCGAAACATCAGATTATTACGCCACACTTGGGCTTTATCACAACCACATGGGTTATGTTTACCCTGGCCACTTTGTTAAGGCAGAGGCCGCATACCTGAAGGCGATTGCGGTGAATGAGAATAACGTCAACGCCTACATCTGGTATTCCACACTTCTCAGGGAAAGCGGCGATCACAACAATGATGAAAAAGAAATTCAGCTTCTGGAGACGGCGTTAAGGCTGGATCCCCTGAACCGGGTTGCCAATGGAAACTATGGCGTTTCTCTTTCTCAACATGGGCGGCTGGAAGAAGCTGAGAGCCACTTGAAGCGCCTGGCCCACCTCGACCCTGAATACCACACCTACCAGGGTAACGTTGGCATTCACTACCTGACATCAGTAAGGCTGGAGGAAGCAATTGAGATCGCAGTCAAATTGCCTTCGACGGATAGGCAGAAGGCCTATATCGCATCTACCACCCTGTTCAACTACAACGATATTGATGCCGTTCTGGATCTCATCAATCAGGTGCCGGTAGAAAGTGAGGCCTATGAATATATGCAACTCTTGGAAACGACATGGAACGCCCCGAGGGTTGAGCTAATTGCCGAGGCTAAGGTGCATCTGCTTCAGACTGATGAGGAAGCCTATGGCCTCATACTGATCAACAGGCTGATGCAATATGGTGAGTACGATGTGATTCGCCGGCTCGTCGAAAATGCGCTGCCTAAAATGGCGCTGGTGGATCCAGACGTTGCCGGGGCCCGGTACCTGGACGGTTCAAGGACTGCCTACCTCACAGCCATCTACAAACTTGGGCAGACAGAACGTTCAAAACTGCTCGCGAAGAAAATCCTGGCTTTCAATGCAGGCGTGCCTCATATGGGCATTGGTGGCAAGGGCGCAGCAGATGTATTGTGCTACCAGGTTCTCGGTCAAAGTGAAAAAGCCATCCAGGAATTCCTCGCTGTCACGCGGGCTGGTTGGCTGGGCTACTATGGAGATGGGTACAAGGATCACCCGCTGATGGATGAGCTTCGTGACGAGCCGCGCATACTAGGAGCCATTAAGAAAATTGAAGATGAACTGAACCGCCAGAAAGAAGCTGTGTACGAGAAGCTCAACCGCCACAACCTGATTAGTTCTTCAATCTAAAATCCGGGGGCAGTTTACCTATTGGCCCCAATTTCCTGGCAACTATCAGCAGCCGGTTTGCCTGCGAACCGATCGGCCACCCACTGCCTGAAAGCATCAAATCCCTGGTTCAAAGGCCCGCTATGTTTAGCGCCTTCATAGACATCAAGGGTTACAGCGACATCCTCATTACACAGATCGACACTGAAGTTTCGGACATCTTCAAACCGAACGAGAGGGTCTGCGCTACCCTGCCCGATATAAACGGGTGCTGACCAGCCTGATACAGGTACATCCATTTTTTCAGCGCCACTGGCGGTACCGGGCGCCTTGCCAAATGGAACAACTTTAAGACTTTGGCCCTGGGTCAGTTTGGCCTTCATACCAATGCCAATAAGTTCACCAACGCAGAGTGTGTCTGCATAGGGCAGCAACTCCATTGCCGCATCAGAAAAGGTATTACTCGACTGGAAGGCTGGCTCATAAACCTCAAAGCCGCGTGCCAGATACAAAGACATACCGATGAAGGGGTTTGGATCTTCCGCCCTGCCAGTAAAAAACCTGTCCTTCCAGTTTACCGCGGGCGCAGTTGCCAGGGTGCCACGAAAATCAAGTTCCGGTGCGCTCGCTGCCACAAAGGCCCCGGTATACAGAGCGCCCTGACCACCCTGGGACTGCCCTAATACCAACCATCGCTTTGAAAGATTGAGTTCTAATTGCTGAGCGGCTCGTACCGCATCAATATTGCCATTGGCCTCGGACCGGCAATGCAGATAAGCATGACCTCCCGGGGTTCCAAGTCCCTCGTAATCCGTGGAAACAATGGCATAACCTTCCGCCAACCACTTATTGAGATATTTGATATCGCGCTCAGATCGGCCCCTATAAGATGGTGCGCAGACATCAGCTACACCCACCGTACCGTGGGACCAGGCAAGAACCGGCCAGCCACCTTCAGGGGCAACACCCTTCGGGATCAGGACATCACCAGAGACAGCAACTGGCTGGTCATTCCATCCCTGAGATGCGTATAAAATTCGCACTCCTTTCGAAGCAGCGTTAAGTACGAGTTTTTCTTCCAAAGGTTCCTGTCGCAGGAGTTGACCAGGATGGGAAGGTACATCTTCCTGCCAAACGTAAAAAGGTGCAGCACCCTCAGCCAGAGCGGGAAGCACAAGATGAACCTGACATGAGGCTACAAGAATGGCAATGATGGTGGTTTGACTAAAACGATTCTTCAAAGTTGGTCCATGTTGTTGTAATCGGGGACAGTTTAACAATTTTGACAGAATTGCGGAGCAGTTTGCATTTACCTGAACTCGACTGAGAACTTAAGAAATGTTTACGCCCTCCGCTTCCGTAGCGGAGCAAAATCCTGGCGGCAGCCACCACCGGAACCGGCTTGCCCGCATGGTGTCATTTGATCGCTTCAAGTATCATCCCTGCTCCAGGCTAAGTATTCGAAATCCGTAGTTAAAGGCAGAAAAGATGAGCAATGAAACATTCAGGCAAGAGGTCAAAGATTGGCTGGCGGAAAACTGCCCACCCGGTGCCCGTGGCGATGGGCAGATCCCAACCGGCAGCACTAAAATAGTCCTTGAAGACCCGGACACAAAACTCTGGCTCAAACGCATGGCTGAAAAGGGCTGGACCGCGCCGACCTGGCCGACCGAATATGGTGGTGGAGGTTTGAGCACGGAGGAGGCCGTGATACTCCTTGAAGAAATGCAGGTCATTGATGCGAGGGCACCTCTGCTTGGCATGGGTATTCGCATGATTGGCCCGACGCTCCTTGAGTTTGGCACAGATGATCAGAAGCAGCGCCATCTTCCCAAAATCGTGCGCGGTGAAGCTGCCTGGTGCCAGGGCTACAGTGAACCAGGAGCAGGTTCTGACCTTGCCAGTTTGCGCACGCGTGCAGAAGATCAGGGTGATTTCTTTTCCATCAATGGGCAGAAAACCTGGACTTCCGGTGCCCAGTACGCAGACTGGATGTTTGCCCTGGTCAGAACCAACCCGGATGTGCCGAAGCACGAGGGCATCAGCTTCATGTTATTGGATATGGATCAGCCAGGTATCACCACCAAACCTGTACAATTGATCTCCGGCAGTTCTCCCTTTTGCGAAACCTTTTTTGACAATGCCATTGCCCAAAAATCGGATCTCATCGGCAAGGTCAACCAGGGCTGGTCAGTGGGAAAACGCCTGTTACAGTACGAACGATCAGGCCAGGGTGGACTTGCAGGCAGTCCCAGGCTCGAAACCGGCGGTATTCGTGGCGACCTTAGCCCAATGGATAGTATCGCCAAACAATATGTGGGAGAAAATGACCAGGGTCTGATTGCCGACACCGATTTTCGTGATGAGGTCATTCGCCACCACATGAATTCCCACTCCTTCAAGCTGACCCAGAAACGGGTAGGTGAAGAAAACAGCTTCGGCAAAACACTGGGAGAGGCCACATCAATCTTCAAGATTTTTGGCTCAAACCTTGCCAGAACGGGCGCAGAGCTCAAAATCAGGCTGATGGGTACCCAGGGACACGGCTGGGAAGGCGAGATGTTCTCAGATGATGAGTTGGAATCGACACGCACCTGGCTTGCAAGCCGCTCCATTACCATCTACGGCGGTACAAACGAGGTACAGAACAACATAGTCGCCAAACGCGTGCTCGGCCTACCCGACTGAGAAGCAAGGGGGCACTGAGGCATCAGTGTCCCCATGACGCAAGTTGCTGACTTCTGCGGTGAAAAAGTATAGCCTTCGGGCCCCACATATTAGGTAGCCAGCAGAGACAGGCTGGCGAACTACACACTAAGTTATCGAGGTAAATCAAAGTTGACGACATCCAAGATCATATGGACAAAGATCGATGAAGCTCCGGCATTGGCAACTTTTGCCTTTCTGCCAGTTGTACAGGGCTTTACAAAGGACACTGGTATCGAAATTGAATTGTTGGATATTTCCCTGGCTGGAAGAATTATTGCGAATTTCCCTGAAAACCTTGAAGAAGCCCAGAAGATCCCTGATTACCTCACTCAGCTCGGAGACCTTACTCAGTCCCCGCAGGCCAATATTGTCAAGCTGCCGAATATCAGCGCATCAATTCCACAATTGCAGGCGGCTATCACGGAACTCCAGGAGAAAGGGTACGACATCCCCGACTATCCTGAGGAACCAAAGAATAACGAGGAGATGGCTTTACAACAGCGGTTCGCCAAATGTCTTGGCTCCGCGGTAAACCCGGTACTCCGGGAGGGAAACTCTGACCGAAGAGCAGCAGTATCGGTCAAGCAGTTTGCCCAGAAAAATCCGCACAAGATGATGCAGCCATGGCCTGAGTCCGGATCCAAATCACAGGTCACTCACATGACGGGCAAGGATTTTTATGAAAGTGAAGTTTCCACCACGGTTAAGGACGCCTGTAGCGTAAAAATTGAATTCCATGCTGCAGATGGAACAAGCAACACACTTAAGGAAGGTTTGGCTCTAAAGGCAAATGAAGTCATTGATGCTTCCGTGATGAATGTAGCAGCATTACGCAGTTTCTTTAGCGAACAGATTGAGGCCGCCAAAAAGGACGACGTGCTGCTTTCTCTTCACCTCAAAACAACCATGATGAAAGTATCCGACCCGATCATGTTTGGCCATTGCGTCTCTGTCTACTATGCGGATGCACTGGATAAACACGCCGAAGCCCTCAGTGAAATCGGCGCCAACGTCAACAATGGGCTTGCTGATGTGCTCGAAAAACTCGATAGATTACCTGACGACAGGCGCCAGGAAATCGAAGCAGATATTGCTGCTGTCTATGAAACCAACCCTGCTCTAGCCATGGTCGATTCGAGGAAGGGAATCACCAACCTACATGTTCCCAATAATATTATCGTTGACGCGTCTATGCCTAATGTCGTACGTGACGGCGGTCACATGTGGAACAATGATGATGAGCTGCAGGATTGTATCGCCATGGTCCCGGACCGTTGTTATGCCACTATTTACAAGGTGATTCTTGAGGACGCAAAGGCAAACGGGCAATTTGACCCTGCAACAATGGGAAGTGTCGCTAACGTTGGCTTGATGGCGCAAAAGGCTGAAGAGTACGGCTCCCACGACAAAACATTTGAAGCACCTGCGGATGGCAAAATTTGTGTAGTGGATGACTCGGGCAACACTTTACTTGAGCAGGCCGTCGAGCCTGGTGATATCTTCAGAATGTCTCAGACAAAAGATGCGCCCATCAGGGATTGGGTAAAACTGGCTGTGACTCGCGCTAAAGCCAGTGGTTCACCCGCTATCTTCTGGCTTGATGACCGCAGAGGCCACGATACCCAGATCCTTGCGAAGGTAAAGGTCTACCTCAAAGATCACGATACCAACGACACCGATATCCGGATCATGAGACCTGACGATGCCATGAGCTTCTCTCTCGTGAGGATACGCAAAGGCGAAGACACCATAGCCGTGACCGGAAACGTACTGAGGGATTACCTGACTGACCTCTTTCCCATCCTGGAACTCGGTACCAGCGCCAGAATGCTGTCGATTGTTCCCCTCATGGCTGGTGGCGGACTTTTTGAAACCGGGGCTGGCGGCTCAGCACCAAAACACGTTCAGCAATTTGAGAAGGAAGGACACCTGCGATGGGACTCCCTGGGAGAATACTGTGCGCTCGTACCATCTCTAGAACAGGTAGCAGCAATCAGCAACAACGAAAGGGCTGCGCTCCTTGCTGAGACACTCGATCAGGCAATCTCAAAGTACCTTGAAAATGCAAAACTCCCTTCAAGGAAAGTGAACGAACTTGACAACAGGGGGAGCACCTTCTACCTCTCCTTGTACTGGGCGCAGACACTGGCAACCCAGGATAAGGATGCTGAATTGAAAGACCGTTTCGCCAGGATCGCGAAGGACCTCGCGGGTAATGAAGCGAAGATCGCCGAGGAACTCCTGGCAGCGCAGGGAAGACCTGCTGAAATGGGCGGATATTACCTGCTCGATGATGATATGACAGACAAGGAAATGCGCCCCAGCGCCACTTTGAATGCAATTATCGACGCGATGTAGTCGATGCAATGTAAGCCTGTGAATCGAGGGATTTTTAAGACTCCGGGCTGAGGTTTACTACAGCACTTAACCCTGACCCCATGGGCGCTCTGCTCACCTTCGTCGTACTCTGTACAATTATGGTCGTAACACGCGACGCCAGGAGTTTAAACGCGTTCGAGTGGGTTGCAGAAGGATTGAACGGATGAGCACAACCGCTATCCGCTTGAATCGCTTTTTTTGCTATGATGCAAAATCGGGTACGAATAGGAGATCTAAGATGAGGTTAGCCGTAGTTTTACTGGCGTTGGTTTCACTCAGCTCCAAAGCCGATATGCTAGGTATATATGGCGGTGTTGGTTACTGGAATGGCAGCTTTGGTGGGGATGTCATCTCAGACCAAAGCGTTGATGACGAACTTAATGTTGATGCTGATGATGGGCTTCATGTTTATGTGGGATTTGAACACCCTATTCCCCTGATACCCAATATCAAGGTTTCCAGAACCGGGATCAAAGACTCGGGAACTGGGAATGCTTCCAGCGATTTCAGCTTCGCCGGAAATTCTTTTACTTTGAGCCAGACCATTGCAACCACAGTGGACCTCACCCATACGGACGTCACCCTCTACTATGAGCTAATAGATATTGGCTTTGACCTGGATTTAGGCATCACCGGTCGCTGGCTGGATGGTGAGGTACAAATAGACAGCTTCAGGGAGGATGTTTCGGTCCTCATACCACTCGTTTATGCCTCTGCGCGGGTAGGTCTCCCCTTTTCCGGGCTCTACGTAGGCGCTGACGTTAATGGCATAGGTTTAGGTAGCAGTTCAGTCTCGGACTATGCGGTGAAATTGGGCTGGCAGAAAGAAAATTTCATTTTACCTGAGTTCGGTATCGAAGTCGGATATCGTCGATTTGGAATTGATGGTGATGCCAACGACATTGACGTCGATATGGATATTCATATAGACGGTGTGTTTGTCAATTTGGTCGGGCATTTCTAAGGCTGACGCCTGATTGCCGTTCATCTAGAGAACCAGGATCTTGAAAAAGAGGCAATGAGATGAAACGTCGATCACTGGTATTGGGTGGGGCAGGCGCAGCGCTTGCTGCGGGCGGAGCTGCAATGCTCTGGCGGCCTAACGATATGGGTGCGCCGCACAATGCCTATTTTTCAAAGCTGAATATTCTCTTGAAGCGCGATGGCCCAGGCAGGCCTGTGATGCTGCTTGATATGGATCGTGTAAATACAAATATCGATCAGATTGCAGGTTCTGTCGGCATAAAAAAAACCTACCGGGTTGTTGTGAAGTCCCTTCCCTCTGTACCGTTGTTAGAGCATGTGATGCAGCGCGCCAAGACAAATTCTCTTATGGTGTTCCACCAGCCATTCTTGAATGCAATAGCAGACGCATTCCCTCACTCAGATGCACTCATTGGCAAGCCAATGCCTGTGTCCGCCGTGAATACATTTTACCGAAAACTTGGCAACAGCAAATATGATGCGGCAAGCCAGGTTCAATGGCTTATTGATACGCCCGAGCGGCTGAATCAATACCAGTCCCTCGCCAAACAGCTGGGTGTGAAGATGCGCATCAATTTTGAAATTGATGTTGGGTTACATCGTGGCGGTCTACCAGAACCAGAAGCAGTCAGACCACTCCTCAATATCATTAAGGAGGATCCAGAACATCTGCAGTTCACCGGCTTGATGGGTTACGAACCTCATTTATCTGGGTTGCAGGCGGCGCTGGGAGACCCCTCAGTAAAGCAGGTCCTTGGAGTCTATAAAGGCTTTATCGATCAGGCAAAATCGGCGGGAGCTGATATCGATAAACTCACCCTGAATGGCGCCGGAAGTCATACACTTGGCATATACCATCGTGACAATACGATGAACGATTTGTCCGCCGGGTCCGGCGTTGTGAAACCGACGGACTTTGACACTTATCACCTCACCGATAATCTGCCGGCAATCTTTATAGCGACGCCAATTCTAAAACGCTACGATGAGCTCAAGGTTCCTGGTGATCTTGCGCTAGCGAAGTTGCTGCCCCTGTGGAACCCGAATATGCGAAGGCTCTACTACATTTACGGTGGCTATTGGAAGGCACAAATGGTGTCCCCGCCCGGAGTGCCAGATCCGATCTATCAAAGTACAAACCAAAGCCCGGTTTCCACTTCAGCGGCAGTTGACCTGAAGGTAGATGACTACATGTTTCTCAGGCCAACCCAGAGCGAGCATGTGATGCTCCAGTTCGGAGATCTTCTACCGTTCAGAGGTGACCAACTGCTGGATCCGTGGCCTGTTTTTCATCAGACAGGCTAACCGGGATACGCGAACATCACTTCACCGTCATTATGCCAGGGGCGCCGGAACCTGTGTGCGGCGATCCAGGTTTATGAAGGGGCCGCGTCGCAGCGTGATTTTCACAGCTTGATCTTTCACCCTAATCCACAAGTCCCTGGTACGAAGATGTTCAGTATAGATGGAGGCATTTCCTATCAAATTCTGTAGCCCCCAGGACCAGGTTGAACCGTTAACAGAACCAACGATGATTTCCGCACCATCTTCACGGCCATAGATGGCAGCACCGTCCTCCAGCTCCTGCGCATCGGTGGTCTGGAAACCTCTTATGGCATATTGACTGCCCTCCCGCTTTTTCTCAACCAGGGCATTCTTGCCAACAAAATCAACACCGTCTAATTCAACGAGCCAGCCTAATCCAACTTCAAACGGATTACGCTCAAATCCCGGAGCAGGATCGGCTTCTGTGGCAAAGTCCCAACCCGCGACGATAAAGCCACCTTCCAGTCGGCAGGCTTCCAATGTGCTCAGTCCATATCCCGGGATAGCAAGATCCATTGATTCACGAGCCAGTTCAATTGCCGCCATGAATTCGCTGGCTAATCCCGGCTTGAGCCAGCATTCATAACCGAGGTCAGCAGTAAAGCCCATTCGGGCTATCTGAATCTGACTGCCGGCAAAGTGAAACTGACGTACTTCATAGGGAACCAGTTGGTCCAGGTTCTCACACCCCATACTGAGCAGGACTGCTGCAGAGAGTGGCCCTTGAATAGCCATTCCAACCCATTTATCAGTACAATCAAGGATAGACACCGCTTGAAATTGGATCCTTTCGACCAGCGAGTCAAAGTAGGCGCTATGATCCATGTCAGATGGCATTAACAGATAATCATTATCAGAAAATTTGTAAAGAATTGAATCATCAATCAGAGTGCCATCTTCATGACAGAAGATGACATAGATTCCAGTCATGGATTCAGCAGTGCTGGCAGGCCTCGTTAAAAGTTTGTCTAGAAACTCACCAGCGTCTTCGCCGGTAATACGATACTTCCTGAGTGGCGACACATCGAAAATGGCACAAGCATTGCGAAGGGCAGAATATTCTTCCTCTGCATTACCATAATCGTAAGGTAGAACCAGACCATTCCAGTTGATGTAGTCCTGGTCCAGAACTGAACTGGAAAGAAAATGATCAAAGTCAGCCCTGCGATTCATGAAATCAAAGAAGGCGCTCTTTTTCATTATCTGTCTCCCGTTTTTCAGTGCTCTTTGCTAACAGGCTGCTGAAAAGCAGACTGTTAGATCGATGCATGGAAGTATCGGCCGCAAATAGACGACGTAAGTTGTTTATTTTTGGCGAGCGGGCTTAAGGGCCGCGACCCTGAAAAAGTGCAGGAAAGCACTTTTTCAGCAACCGACTAGTCTCCCGAATGAAATTGGGTCATAGCGTACAACGTGTTCTGCAACATGCAGACTCGCGTCATGGGACCAACACCACCCGGAACCGGCGTAATCCAGCCGGCACGTTTTGATGCCTCATCAAACTCTACATCACCATGCAATTTGCCATGCTCATCCCGAGTGATGCCCACATCGATCACCGTCGCGCCAGGCTTAACCCATTCACCCTTGATCAGCCCGGGGATACCAACGGCAGATATCACAATATCAGCATATTCGACGTATTCCTGAACATTGGACGTAAACTTGTGCGTTGCAGAAACGCTGCATCCGGCTAAGAGTAGCTCCAAGGCCATGGGACGACCAACATGGTTGGACACACCGATGACGGTTGCATCTTTGCCCATTATGGGAATGCCCGTTCGCTCCAATAGCTGCATGACACCCATTGGCGTGCAGGGTCGCAGCCCTGGGTATCGCAATACCAGCCGCCCGACATTATAGGGGTGAAAACCGTCTACATCCTTGTTTGGGTCGATTGCCTCTAGAATTGCCAGGTTGTCGATGTGGTCGGGCAGCGGCAACTGAACCAGAATGCCATCAATCGATGGGTCATCATTAAATTGAGCAATTTTTGCCAGCAACTTGTCCTGGGAAATTTCCTTTTCGAGCTTAACAACCTCAGATTTAAAGCCGATTTCTTTGCAGTCACGCCGCTTGTTTTTAACATAGATACTTGATGCCGGGTCATCACCGACGAGCACAACGGCTAGCCCTGGAACCCTTTTGTTCGCCTTTTCCAGTGCTTCAACTTCTATTCTCAACTCTTGCCGAATAGATGCCGCAATGGCTTTTCCATCAATTATTTGCGCAGGCATAGAGTCTTTCCCAATATATTTTCAATTCGCATCATTTGCACTTATTGATTTGTCAGCCGCATCTGGCGGGTATAGGCGGTCGGCTACCATACCATCTATCTGGCGCCCCTTTCATTTACGCCTATAGGGCAACCTGATGCAACTATTCAATACTTGCTAGAGCAGGTTGGCAGGGGTTATTGTCTCGGCTGTCTGAATAGGCGTTTCATTTCCAGCCCTCCTTCTCGGTAGAAGTTGTGAAGAACCCCTGCCTTCACTAAGTGTATTGGATGTAAATGCGAAGAAAACTTTCAATAAACAGCGATGAGTTCTCGCTATACACAAGGTTGAACCGGAACAAGTTTGACACCCAACAAGGACTCTTTGAAAGGCCGAAGATTGAAGCATTGAACAATCCAAAATTTGATACCGACGGTGCTTGCATGAGTGCTTCATCACTATGACGCACAACCAGCTAAAATTTGGTTTGATACTTGCCGTGTCCCTGCACGCTTTCGATGAACTGGTGCTAACGATCGCCCTGCCAACCATCGTACATGACCTGGGTGGTAGTGACTGGTACGGCATCAGTTTGGCCAGTTACATTCTTGCCTCACTAATCAGTGTTGTCTGGGCTGGCACCAGCATCGATCAGCGTGGCCCGGTGCGGATATTCCTGATCGGATATGCCCTGTTTGCAATTGGATTGGTATTGGCTGCGCTATCAACCACCATGATGGAGTTTGTCATGGCCAGGGCAATGCAGGGGCTGGGGGGCGGTATAAGCTGGACCATCGCCTACTCTATTACCAACATCGTGATTCCTTCACATCAGCGCCCAAGGATGATCGCCTGGCTGGACTCAGCCTGGCTGATACCCTCCTTATTGGCACCTACTGCTGGTGGCTATATCGTCGACTATCTAGACTGGCACTGGGTGTTTATGGGCCAATTGCCCTTTTTGCTGATCGCTGCCGCAATATTGTATCCACACTTGAAGCCCCTGGCCAAAAATCAGCCAGCCACCACAAAAAGTACTTCTGTCAATGATCTCTGGCAGGCGATCCGAATTGCAGCCGGAGCTGGCCTGTTAATTACGATCATGGCGAAACCAATCGACTGGCTATGGCTGTTAGCAATTCCTGTTTCCCTGATGATCGCCTGGCGCCCTCTTGTCACGGTAATGCCCAGGGGCTTCATGTTGATACGGCCAGGTCTGGCGGCATCAGTGATGCTGCTGTTTCTAATTGAGGTTGCTTTCTTCCTTGCGGACCTCTTTCTTCCACTGATGATGATCGAAGTGCGACAGCTCAGCAGTTCCGTTACCGGGTTGGCCTTTACCTGCTGTGCCATTACCTGGGTTGGTGCTTCCTTTTTCCAGGCATGGCTATCCAGCCGCCTGACGGTACACCAGTCACTGATGGCAGGTGGCGTATTCAGCCTGATTGGCATTGCCCTGCTGGCATCGCTGCTTTATCCGCAGGTTCCCTTTTGGATGATCTATGTGGCCTGGGGTGTAGAAGGTTTTGGGATGGGTCTTGCGTTCAACACAGCGTTTAGCGCGACTATGGACTACACCAAAAAGGGTGAAGAAGGCGCAACTTCTACAGCAACCGGAATTGCCGGCTCACTATCCATGGGTCTTGCCGCTGGCATTGGCGGCGCGATAGTCAATCATGGCAGGTTCACCGGCTCAGGGCTTAGCGATGCCCTGGGTATGATCTGGCTTCTCGCAGGGATCATCAGCCTTATCAGTCTTTGGGTTATCTACTCAAGATTCAAAACACCACCAAAACCAATTCACTAGCCACGACACCTGTTTACCCGGAATGACAGCGGACAATGACCCGCGATTTGCTGAAGATCAATCCAGCGCTGAAATGGTATCCAGCACTGGAGATCTATCCAATGATGCGCTTGAATACTTCGAGATCAATATTTCGACCGCAGACGACCGCAACAACCTTTTTGCCTTTGAACTGATCTTTACGCTTTAGCAGCCCCCCGACTGCAAGTGCAGCTGACCCTTCTACCACCAGTCGATGCTGCTCGAACAGGAGCCGAATGGTTTGTTCGATCTCTGATTCGGTGAGTAACAATATTTCTTCGACATAGTGCTGACATAATTCAAGGGTAATGCTGTCCAGGTCTACGCCGCCAGCACAGGTGTCCGCAAGTGTCGGTAAGGTTTCCATTTCAATCATCTTCCCGCTTCGCATTGACTCAAACATTACCGGGGAGTTGGCGGGTGAAACACCAAAAGATTGCACTGCTGGGTTATGCGATTTCAACCAACCTGCAGAGCCGGTCAGCAAACCCCCCGCACCACAGGCGAAGAAGGCTGCATCCAGGTCGGGTAGCTGCTGAGATATCTCGTAGCCACAGGTTCCCTGTCCGCCGACAACGATGGGATCATTGTAGGGCGATACATAGATCTTGCCGTCCTGGGCCGCCACGCGCCGCGCTTCCTTTTCCGCATCCCAGGCTCCTGTTCCGTGAACGACCAGATCAAGGCCGTGGGTGCGCAGCAGTTGCAGGCGGGTTGAATCGATATCCTCTGCTACATAGATGGTTGCGCGGCGGTTCCTGATCCGCACTGCCTCCGCGATCGCCAGGGCAAAATTTCCGGTAGAAGCAGAGATGATTCCCTTATCCAGGTCCGCTTCGTCAAGTGAGAGGATCTTGTTGACGGCACCCCGGAATTTAAATGACGAGGTTCTCTGCATCGAGTCCAGCTTGAGCCAGACTTCACCCTTGACCTGATCGCTTAGATACATGGAATATTCAAGCGGCGTGGGTGGCAGGTAGCCCTTGCATCTTTCAACAGCTTCCAATACTAACCGCGGCACATCCCGCTGTTGTAATTCGTCAGTCAAGGGCGCAGCTCGCCGCCCGCGGCTCGGCGCCCCCGACTATAACCCTGTCGCATTTCACCCTTGTTACAAACAACCACCATGGCTCGCCAGTTTTCGACAAAATGATCCGCGCTCTCCTGACCGAGAAGTTCAACCATGGGTTGGTACAGGTCACCTTTTACAAGGTCGTACTCGTGACTGGCCTGCACCCGATACCAGTCAGATGCATCCTGGGTTTCAATATCGATAAAACCGCAATGACGAAAATGTGTCGCATAGTCATCGAGTGTTTCAAGGGCGTAGGTCAGGCCTTCCATTTTGAACCAGTAATACATGTCTTCTGAATAATCGCTATCGGATCTGTTCCAATCATAGCAACTCAAGTACCCACCCGGTTGAAGCACCCTGAAACATTCACTTAGATAGCTTCCTTGTCACGGGTCTGTGTAATCGCTCCTGCGCTCACAACAATATCAAACGAACAATCAGCAAACGGCAATGACCCTACTTCAACAGTCTGGAACCTGCATCGGTCTGACAAGCCATGTTGCTCAGCAGACTTTTCGGCACGCCTGACCAGTGATGTTTCAAGATCAATTCCTACAACGTCTGCTCCAAAAGTGCTGGCCATCTCAATTGCCGGACCGCCTATACCACAACCGATATCCAGTATGCGCTTACCGCGAGTTTCCAGATTGTGCAGCATTTTAGCCACGTTACCGGAACCGCCCGGCGCCATATATCCCTCGCCCCAGATCAACTCGAGCATGGCAACCATATTGTCGTGATATTCGTCTTCTTTTTCCATATGCAGAATCCGGGGTAGTTTACCTATTTGAAATTCTGTAATTAGGTAAACTGTCCCCGAAATTTCCTAAATTATCTCAAGCACATTTTCTGGCGGTCTACCTATAGCTGCCCTATCTCCTGAAATAACGATGGGCCGCTCGATAAGAATAGGATTTTCTATCATTATATCTACCCACTCAGCAGCGCTCCTCTCATCAGTTTCTGACAGGTTCAGCTCTTTTGCGGTGCTCTCCTTGTAGCGGACGAGTTTCTGAGGCTCGATCCCCAACTTGTCGACAACGCTATTGAGTTGTTGCATCGAAAGCGTGGATTCAAGGTAGAGAACAATTTCCGGATCAATACCCTTTTCATTGAGCAACTCTAGCGTTTGCTGGCTTTTGCTGCAGCCAGGATTGTGGAAGATAGTTATAGACATTTTTGTAGACCTGTATTGCCTCTTTTATAGCGAGGCAGTTGATGTTGACTAAAGATTTGGCAATTCTAAATCAGTCCGGGCACCGCCCAACGTGGCGCACGCCCTGGCGATTTCTTTCACGTGACGACTATCCGTTCCACAACAGCCACCAAACATGACAAAGCCAGGGTAGCTCTCTCGAAGTGCTGCATGCTGCTTACCGAACTCTTCAGGATCTCCCGAATCAATCGTTTCAGCTTCATCAAGCTCGGCATGACTTAGTCTTGAGGCATTAGCCCGCAGGGCGCGGATACGACTGACCCACTGACCGCCCTCCTTCAGGGTGCTATCGAAATGATCGGGATGCGCACAGTTCAGCATGTAATAGATTGGATAGTTTCCCGTGACCGCATCCGTTTCCTCAATTGCTTCCCCAAGCAGTTGACCAGAGGGCAGCCGCCCATCAGTCTCAACGGTGAAAGATATCACCACGGGCATGCCAGATTCCTTGGCGGCATTGGCGATACCAACAGCCTCTTCAACATAATTGATGGTCAGGACATCAATCATATCGGCTTCGGTTTCCGCAAAGAGATTGGTTTGCCAGGCGTGATAATCCTGGGCTTCATCAGCTGTCATTTTATTCTCAATAGAGTATCCGTCGCCTCTAGGGCCTATCTGGCTTGAAATTATCATGGGGAACTCCGGGGTCTCATGAGCAGCACGCAGCTCCTCAAGGAAGGTGATCGCATGACGATTAACGTCCACCCATTCTTGTTCCGGCAGGCCAAGTTTCCTCAACCAGTCCGGACTCGCCCGCCAGTTGGCACTTACCAGCACGAAACCATAGCCACCAGATTTAGCTGCTGTAATGTAGTCCTCGTAATACCTGTACAGTATCGGCAGGTGTTCCGCTTCTCCAAAAAACAATGAAATACACGCAAACAACGGCAGATCAATGCCATGATGAAAGATAAATTCGGTCTCCAGCCCTCCATCGGTGAGAAACAATTTGTCAGCAGCTAGCTGAGGGAGGGCATTGCGGTACTTGGGCATAATCGTTCTCTTCTTGAGTTCGGGTACAGTGTACCCAATTTTCACTCAGAATCAGGATTCAGAAACAGAACAGGTAAACTGCTAAAAAAAAGACCCTGACCCTTTCCTGTTTGTGAAAGAGCCAGAGTCCAATCATCGATCGCTTTGGGGGAAAGTCACCGATGTTCTTTCTCAAAACTGGAATTGCAGCTTCATACTTATGGATTGTCTATCCATCAAAAAGTTCCGATGACTTGCTGTTTTTTCAAAGCTGCATGAAAGTTATATCAACTGAATTGAACCTTCCTACTCTCAGTGGGCGGCGATTCGCCCCTTCACATCATGAATCGAAGTGGTTCCCAATAATTTTCAAACCACTCTGCGCAAAGATGTCACACGGCTTAGCTGTTTCGTTGTCTTATCAGCACAACAATTACTGCTGACACCATTCCTTGACTTTGACGTCGGTGTCGGGGAAATCAGTGAAATACCCGTCGATGCCCATTTTCAGGAAAAACTTCAGCTCCTCTTCACCACTGGCAAAGAGTTCTTCCGGATAAGCATCCTCTCGAAACGTCCAGGCGTGTATGAACAGACCCAGCTTCTTTGCTCGACTAACAAAGTCATTGGCTTTTCCTTGTTGGTTAACCAGCAGCCACTTTGCGGCACCAACACCATCAGCGTATTCGCTGAGCTCACCTAGTGAAATGTTAGACTGATAGCTTCCATCCTCATTGACCTTGTTACCTGAGGGGCTTACTAATTGAACCAGCGGTACATTGACTCTGTTGTTCAGAGATCTCAAAATTTCAGGCTCAAACGATTGAATGATTACTTTCGAGTCATGCTCGTTCATACCGTTTTTGTCGAGCAGGGCGATCAGCATCTCATCAACATCAAACCCCAGGGTTTCGAAGTAACCCGGCTCTTTAGTCTCAGGGTAAATACCAACAGCTTTGCCAAGTCGTTCCGACTCATTCTTAACCAATTCAATGACATCCTGGAACCTGGGGATTGGATGTATCCCATCATGCTCCCTGGACCTGCCTTTGAATGGCTGCCGGGCCCGCAGTGTCTTGATTTCAGCGAGGGTAAAATCCTCTGAGAACCAATCGTTTCGACCACCAAGATCCCTGCGTCTACTGCTGAATTCCGGTTTATCAGCAATATCCGTTGTCTGGCTTAGATAGTGATCATGACGAACAATGAACTCACCATCCTTTGTAATAACCAGGTCCGGCTCAATATAGTCAGCACCCATCTCGATGGCGAGTTTAAACGCTGCTAGAGTATGTTCCGGCAGATGACCGCTGGCTCCCCGGTGGGCTATCACTACCGGGTCAGACTGCGGACAATCGGCAAGGGTTATTGCGCCGGGACAATATAGTCCCATGATCATTGCCAGTATTCTAATTCTATTCATCTAGACTCCAATATTGTCCTTTTGTACGTCGTCCTGCCGGTCAATTCCACGGGAACAACACTCATCCTGACCGGTCGCGCCAACCAAACAAATTTCTCATCTACCTTTACCATAGCAATGTCCGTATCGAATATCAGCCATTGTCCATCAACCTGATTTCCGCCCGGTAAAAATATGCAGGTTGCAGCACTGACAGACAACTGAGTTATTTGACGATTCAAGGCTACTAATCTACCTTGCTATGTCAGTAGGAATTACAGCATGCAATATATATCCTGCTGATGTGATATCCACAAGAGAATAATATGATCTCGCAAGTATTCAAGAGTGGCAATGTTTTACACCCTAAAAAATAGCAAAGAGATACAGCTTTCAGAAGCCGACAACTGGCGCCTGTTCCGGTGGCAACTATCTACCTTCTGGGTCATGTTGGTTGGTTACGCGGGGTACTACCTTTGTCGCGGCAATCTTTCAGCAGCATTCCCCCTGTTAGCTGAGGAATTTGAATTCTCCAATACTCAGTTGGGGCTGATCGCTTCAATCTCCGAAATCGCCTATGCGTGCGGTAAATTTATCAACGGCCCGCTCGCCGACAGGATTGGTGGCAGACGGATTTTCCTGATTGGCATGGCTGGCGCGATTTTTTGGAATATTATTTTTTCAATGTCCGCAAGCCTGGCCATGTTTATTGCTGTCTGGTGTTGTTGTCGTTACTTCCTATCAATGGGCTGGGGCGGTTTGGCAAAGACAATCGGCAGTTGGTATCCCCCGGATCGGAACGGCACTGTAATGGGTTTTATCAGTATCAGCTTCCAGTTTGGAGGTGTTGCGGCGACCCTGTTTGCAGGCTTTCTAGTCCTCCAGGGAGTTGGCTGGCAGGGGCTTTTTGTTTATCCAGCGCTGGTCCTGAGTGGCATATGGGTATGGTCCTACTTCAGTTCCAGGTCCAACCCTGCATCCGTAATACCTGGAGCGATGGTTGGGGGAGCTGGATCAGGAAAAGAGCAACTTGCTGATTACGGGGGTGAAACAAAGCCAGAGGTAAAAACAATATTGAAAACCCTCTTTAATATGAGCGTTTTTCGGCAACTACTACTGTTTAGCTTTCTAACGACCTTGTTGCGTTCTGCCTTTTTTATCTGGACGCCCAAATTTCTATTCGACATAGGCCTCGGTGCGAGTAGTGCCATTTTGAATTCAGCCGTTTTCCCTCTACTCGGCGTTCTGGGCACAGTTCTTCTCGGCTGGTACACAGACCACTACGCCAGGAACGGTGATCGTGCCCGCATGATGTGGATGATGTTATCCTGCCTTGTGTTCTGCATAGTGGCGATAGCTTTTCTCAGCGCATCACCTGAACCTGACTTTAACCTGATTCTTGTATTCTTAGGCGCCAGCGGCTTTTTCCTGCTGGGTCCCTACTCTATGAGCTCGGGAGCCCTCACCCTTGACATTGCAGGAGCAAAAGGTGCCGGGTCCTGCACTGGCATCATCGATGGGCTGGGTTATGTAGGTGGTGCTATTGCAGCTTTTTCAGCGGGAGTCATGGCTGACTATTTAGGCTGGT
>Ga0187833_10001018_pt1 | contig 32982 bp, 27 predicted proteins | sample ETNtaG_37_FD_167968 | JGI IMG/M metagenome (GOLD analysis project Ga0187833, IMG submission 167968) | Marine microbial and viral communities from oxygen minimum zone, Eastern Pacific Ocean - ETNP2014_SV_400_PacBio MetaG (Illumina Assembly) | ecosystem: Environmental > Aquatic > Marine > Hypoxic...
AAATAGCGTTAGCATATAAATTCCCAGAGGGGAATTCTTTAAATAAACGCATTGTACTTTTATACGAAGTTCTGCATTAGTAGTTTTTATGTCTATATATACAATATGTAGTATATAAGTTAAAAAAGTTGTTGACAAACAGGAGTTTTTTTTTAAAATTAGCGTTCATAAGATGAACATGAGATATAAGTTTAATTTTGGTCGAATCTACGGTGTTTAGAAAAAAAATTTTCCTATGTATGTTCATTGTATGAACGATAAGTATAAAGGAATAATTTTCCACATGAGATTCTTAAAGTTATTTTAATTTTTATGGTGATATAGATGAAAGAAAAATCAGACGATCTGGATGTTAGAGAATTAAAGATTTTAGAAAAGTTAGAAAACAATGGTCATCTAACACAGAGAGATCTGTCTAAAGAGGTTGGTATCGCATTGGGACTGGTAAACCATCTATTAAAAAAGATGGTTAAAAAGGGTTGGATTAATATAAAGAATATAGATGCAAAGAAAATAAGGTATTTAATTACTCCAGAAGGTGCCAGAGAGAAGTCAAGTCTATTGTACAAAAGAGTAGAAAATACAATTCATTTCTATCTGGATGCAAAAAGGGTAATCAACGATAAGGTAATACATTTAAAAAACGATGGCGTGAAAGATGTTTCAATATATGGAATAAGTAATATATCTGAAGTTTTGTTCATTGTACTGAAAGAACTGGGCTTGGAATTGACCTGTGTAGTTGATGATAGTAAAAAAGGTAAAAAATGGTTTGGGTATGAAATTATGGGTATGGATGATTTCGTTAAGAAGAAAGATAGTGTTTTAATCCTTGCCTCTTTTGATAAAAGTAAGATAGATAGCTTTTGTAAAGAACAGGAGAATGTGAAGGTTGTTGTGCTTAGGTAGTAAATAATAACCGGAATAAACAATGTAAATGATTGTGTGACAGAGTGTTATGTGTGTTTTTTTCATGTAACCGAGAGGGGATTGGTGTGTATATGGAATATTTAGACTAAAGAGGAACGGTGCCAGATTAGTTTTTTTAGTAGTAAGATATTCGGTATGGAGAAGCTAATAGGGAGGTATCGGTTTTATAAAAAGACAAAAGCGGCAGTTTTGGATTTCTTTCAAAACGATGATGTCAGAAAAAAATTAAATTAGGGTTGTGGTATACAAAGCACAATATGGGAAAATGAAAAAAATAGATTCCATTATCTTAGCTGGTGGACTTGGCACTAGATTAAGGAAGGTTGTTCCGGACTTGCCAAAACCGATGGTTTCAATTAATGGCAAGCCATTCTTAGATTTAATATTATCTCTTTTAAACAAGTGTGGTTCTATAGAGAGAGTAATATTAGCAGTAGGATATATGGCTGACAAGATAATTGAGAAATTTGAGAAATCTTCGGAATATAATTTTAAGGTTCTTTTTTCAGTCGAGGAAACACTTTTGGGTACAGGTGGTGCAATAAAGAAGGCTCTTAAATATACAAAGACAGAAAATGTTCTTGTGCTGAATGGGGATTCCTATGTAGATATTGATTTATACGACTTTTTAAAGAAACATTTACAAACAAAAGCAGATATGACCATTGTTTTGAAGGAACTTGAGAATACAAATAGATATGGAAGTGTGAAAATTGATGAAAATAATAAAATTACTTGTTTTGAAGAAAAGAAACCTGGGGTATCAAAAGGCTATATCAATGCAGGGATTTACCTGATTAAGAGGTCTCTTTTTGATAATTTAAAAGAAAACACTGTCATATCACTTGAAAAAGAATTATTACCTGTATTCATAAAGAAAGACGTATTTGGTTATATTGGGAAAGGAAAGTTTATAGATATCGGAATTCCAGAAAACTATAGAATAGCTGGTAAATATTTATACAAAGAGGGGGTTAAATAGTGGCAAAAGAGAAAGTTCTTGTAACTGGCGGAGCGGGTTATTTAGGCTCTGTACTTGTTCCGACATTATTAAGTAAGGGCTATAAGGTGACGGCCTTGGACTCTTTGATGCATAATCAGCATTCATTAAGCGAATGTTGTTCAAACTCAGATTTCGATTTCGTAAAAGGTGATATATGTGATGAACAATTAATGTCGTCACTTATTCCCAAATTTGATATTGTAATTATGCTTGCTGCAATAGTAGGAGCGCCTGCATGTAAAGTCAATCCATCATTAACACAACTTGTGAATTATGATGCCCCGGTAGCAATGATTAAGATGCTTTCCCCGGCACAAAAGGCTATTTTTCCAACGACAAATAGTGGATATGGTATCGGTGAAAAAGATAAATTATGCACAGAAGAATCGCCACTAAGGCCATTATCGGAATACGGGAAGCATAAGGTAGAGCTTGAAAAGGTTTTTTTAGATGCAGGAAATACTATAACATTCAGATTGGCTACAGTCTTTGGCATGAGCCCAAGGATGAGGATGGATCTTCTCGTAAATGATTTCGTCTACAGAGCATTTAAAGATCGTTATATAGTGCTTTTTGAGGAGCATTTTCGTAGAAATTTTGTCCATGTCAGGGATGTTACTAAAGCTTTTCTATTCGGAATTGATAACTATGAGAAAATGAAAGGTGAGCCATTTAACGTGGGCCTAAGTACTGCAAACCTGACCAAAAGACAGTTGTGTGAAAAGATTAAGGAGTATGTTCCTGAGTTTTATATACATTCAGCTCCCGTGGGAGAGGATCCTGACAAAAGGGATTATCTTGTAAGTAATGAAAAGCTTGAATCATTAGGATGGAGACCGGATTATACATTGGATGATGGTATAAGGGAGTTACTCAAAGGATATAAAATAATCAAGCCTAATCAATTTAGCAATGTTTGAAGGCTTTTAATGATAATATCAAAAACACCTCATAGGATTTCATTTTTCGGTGGTGGAACTGACTATCCGGACTACTATTTAAAATATGGCGGTAAAGCCCTGGGAACCACAATTGACAAGTATTGTTATCTTAGCGTAAGAAAGCTTCCGCCTTATTTTGATTTTAAACACAGAATTGTCTATTCCTGCATAGAAAATGTAAGCCACCTTGATGAGATATCTCACCCGGCTGTAAGAGAAATATTAAAGTATCTGAAAATTGATTATGGCCTTTCCATACATCATGATGGTGATATTCCAGCCAGAAGTGGAATGGGTTCCAGCTCTTCTTTTACTGTTGGACTTCTTAATACGATATATGCCCTTGAGGGGAGAAAAATCTCTAAGGAAGAGATAACAGAGAAAACCATTTATATTGAACAAGAATTAATTAAGGAAAATGTGGGATCTCAAGATCAAGTATTTGCTGCTCACGGTGGTTTCAATTTAATAGAGTTTTCCACATCGGGTGATATATCAGTGGAACCAGTTATTATTAAACCTGATCGGTTAAAGATTCTGGAAAAGAGTTTAATGCTTGTCTTTACGGGTATTTCCAGGATGGCAACGGTTGCTGCAGGGGATAAGATAAAAAACATTCCCAACAATATTGATTATCTGTTCAAGATAAAAAATCTTGTCGATGACGCTTATAAGGTTATTACGTCCCCAGGTAAAAACCTATGTGAATTCGGAGAGCTTTTGAATGAAACATGGAAATTGAAGAAAAGATTATCCAATGAAGTCTCTACTCCTAAGATTGATGAGCTTTATGATACAGTTATCAAAAATGGGGGGATTGGAGGAAAGCTTTGTGGCGCAGGAGGAGGAGGATTTATGTTGTTCTTTGTAGAGCCTGAAAATCAGGCAAAAGTTAAAGAGTCTTTAAATAACAATTTGTGTGTTTCGTTTAATTTTGATTTTAGCGGCTCAAAGATAATTGTTTACAACCCTAGTTAGCAGAATTCCATGAAATACGAAATAACATCGTCAACCTTTGGCCCTTCTGAAAAGGAGGCCATGCTCAATGTTATTAACAGTGATATGTTTACGATGGGTAGAAATGTAAAGGAATTTGAAGACTGTTTTGCGAATTATTTTGGCAGAAAATATGCGGTTATGGTTAATTCCGGTTCATCGGCGAACCTAATAGCGGTCGCTTCTCTATTTTATAGGGGAAAAAACAGTCTCAAAAGAGGTGATGAGGTAATTGTACCTTGTATTTCATGGGCGACGACATTTTATCCCTTATATCAATATGGCTTAAGATTGAAATTCGTGGATGTTGATTTGAATACCTTGAATTATGATATAGATGAACTAAAGAAAGCTGTTGGCCCTGAAACAAAGATAATCGTAGCCGTTAGTGTTTTGGGGAACCCGTGTAATTTTGATGAAATTACGAAAATATGTGATGAAAACAATATTATTCTTTTTGAAGACAATTGTGAGTCCATGGGGGCAAAATTCAACGAAGCCTATACGGGGACCTTTGGCTTAATGGGTACATTTAGTACATTCTTCTCTCACCATATCTCTACAACGGAGGGTGGAATAATCTTGACTGGTGATTCCGAAATATACTCACTTTGTAAATCATTAAGGAATCATGGGTGGACAAGAGACCAAGAAGATGGTAGCTCTATCTATCAGAAAAAAGATGATGATTTCTTTGAAGCGTATAGGTTCATTCTTCCGGGATATAATGTCAGGCCGACAGAACTTCAAGGTGCAATAGGCAAGGTGCAGTTAAATAAACTGGATGATTTCCTGGAAGTTAGACGTGAGAATGCAAAACACTTCGTAGAACTTTTTAAAAACGATACAAGATTTATTATTCAGAAAGAAGTAGGGACTAGCTCATGGTTTTGCTTTACAATGATAGTTGATCCTCATTCTGATATGAAGAGAGAGGTGACTCTGGATGTCCTGAAAGATGCGGAGATCGAGTATAGAATTATTACCGGTGGGAATTTCCTCAGGCATGATGTCATTAAATACTTTGATTACCAGGCGACTAAATCTGTGAATGCTGATATCGTTCACGATAATGGTTTTTTTGTAGGAAATCATCCCACAGATATAAGAGATAAGATTGATTATCTGTATGAAACTTTGAAAAATATTTGATTTTGTGTATAAGTGAATACTGGTGTTGATGATTAGGAGAGTTTTCTGTCTCTTGCTTCAGTTAAGATCTGTGTTTTTTTAGATGTACGTGGACAAGGTTTCAAGAATTTATGTTGCAGGGCATACTGGTCTTTTGGGATCGACCTTGATCAAGAAATTAGAGAATAATGGGTTTCATAATATTATACCTGAACACATAAAGAATTAGATCTTACTCGATATGATAAGGCGGAAATATTTTTTGCAAAGAATAAACCAGAGTATGTTTTTCTTGCGGCGGGCACGACTGGAGGAATAATTGCTTACAGAATATATCCATATCACTTCTTACATGTAAACATTGCTATGCATGAATAATGTCTGTGGTTCTGCTGGTAAATATAAAGTTAAGCATTTTGGTTTTTTCGTCGTTTCCCATACTTAGTTATTCACTTCCTAATAAAAAAAGAAGATAGTTATTGACAGAGAAGATTGAGGAATCTAGTTGAAGTTTATTTTACAGTTATTTAATCGTCGTGAGAAAGTGCAAATGTTAGGTATTTTCTTGCTAATGCTGATTTCCGGGTTTCTCGAAATGTTAGGATTGGGAATGATTTTTCCTTTTATTGGCATGGTTACCAATCCCAAAATTATCCATGAAAACCATTTGCTCAATTTTTTTTATGATATCCTTTCGTTTCAATCAGTACAGAATTTTTTAATTGCTTTTGGAATTGCATTAATATTTCTGATAGTTATAAAAAATAGTTACTATCTTTTGTCGATGTTTATTCAGCAAAATTATTTGATAAGAAAAAGAGTGCAGGTGGGCAATCTGCTTTACATGGGATATCTACGTTCAGATTACAATTTTCATCTTCAAAGCAACAGTGCACTATTGCTGAGAAATACAAGTGTTGTAGATAACATCTTTGCCGGTGGCCTGCAGCCACTCTTTCTAATTCTATCTGAAGCAGTGATCATTGTCTTTATAGTGGTGATGTTGTTGTTTACAAATTATTTAATAACTGTTTGTGCTGCTTTGTTCATTGCCCCGCTTGTTTGGGTAACTTATAGTCTGTTTCGTGCCAGATTGAGAAGGCTTGGGAAAGAAAGTCACTATTTCATGGGATTGACTTCGAAAACCGTTCTTGAGAGTTTCGGAGCAATCAAGGAAGTGTTAGTAAGGAATTGCCAAGATTATTTTTCCAGAAAATTTGTAGAAAACTCAAAGAAACTTGGAACTATTAGACGTGACAGTTTCATTCTAAACCAAATGCCACGTCTAATTATTGAACCTATAGTTGCGGGTAGCCTTATATTGTTGATAGTCTTCTTTATATTTAAAGGTAAAGTAGGATCTGATGTTTTTCCGACCATTGCTTTATTTGCTACTGCTTCGTTTCGCTTGGTAATTTCGGCAACTAAGATTATTAGTGGAATGCATACAATAGATTTTCATCGTGTATTAGAAGATACCATTTGTAAAGAATTAAAATTATTTATGCAGAAATCAGAAGAAGATGATTTTGGAAAAGGTAAGTTGATACCAGCAACGAAAACATCTTTTAGCTCTACGATAGAATTGCGCAATGTATCATTCCGTTATTCTGGTGGAAACAGTGATGCGGTCCACAACGTTTCTCTAACTATAAATAAAGGACAGTCTATTGCTTTTGTGGGGGCATCCGGTGCCGGGAAATCAACTTTGATTGATATATTTCTCGGGTTATTGTCTCCTTGTTCCGGAGAGGTATGTGTGGACGGAAAAATCATTTCTGAATGTCTGGACACATGGCGTTCCAATATTGGATATGTACCTCAGGACAGCTTTCTTCGCGATGAAACGCTACGGCATAATATTGCTTTTGCTGTCCCCGATCACCTGATTGACGACAATGCAATTAGTAGAGCAATTCAGGTTGCACGGCTCAGTGATGTTGTCAAAATGATGCCTCAAGGCGTGAATACCACAATTGGTGAAAGAGGTATACGGCTTTCAGGAGGTCAAAGACAAAGAATGAATATTGCCAGAGCCTTATATAATGATCCGGATATTTTAATAATGGATGAAGCAACATCAGCCTTAGATGGAGAGACTGAAGCCGAAATTTCCAAGGCGGTTGAAGAACTCAGTGGAGAGAAAACAATTATTATTATAGCCCATCGGTTATCTACAGTAAAAGAGTGTGACCGTGTTTATTTTATGGTAGATGGAGAAATTCATGATAGTGGCAGTCTCCAGGAATTGTTGGAGAGAAACGACAAATTTAATAAAATGGCTGGATTGAGGTAAATATGTTGATTTTGTTTGTGTGGTAGGGGCAGCGGTAGGCATTTAAATTGAAGTAAAAGAGAAGTGAGAGAATTGCTACTGTAAAGGTTCGTACAGTTTAAGATATTTCGTGAAGAATATACACGTATGGAAGGAGTGAATATTTAAAATGTATAATGCCCCTGTTAAGGAAGTGACATTTGAAGAGTTAGAGTTCATAAATGCGCTGGGAAATACGGAAACAAGCCCAAACAGATTTTATAAGTCTGAAATGTGGAAGGCGCCTAACAAAGATTTCCTAGAAAATGCAAAGTCCAGAGATGTTATCAAAATAATACAATCTGTACAGAAAACAGGTTTAATATACTTAGCTAATGACCTCTTCAATGTGAAATCAAAGCATTTTGGCCTTTTGGTTGAGTTTTACTTGCAATACATCAAAGATCGCGGATTTAATCTGGATGATTTTGATAAGAATATAGCCGAGTCAGCCTTTGCGCCTCTGGGACAGACATTAGAAATTAACGGTAGATTGATATCAATAGATTTCCTTGTGCGCTTCGGTATTTGCATTGATACATTGGAAACGATAACTCAACAAAATGTTAATGTATTGGACATTGGTGCCGGGTTGGGGTCTCTGATTAGAGTGGTAAAATTAATTAATCCATCAGCACGCTGTACAATTATTGATATACCTGGTACGCTTGCTATGAGTTATGCTAATCTTAGAAAGAGTTTTCCTGAATCAAAGTTCCAAGTTGTAACAACTGTTGAATCTGTCTCTGAAATAGATACATCAGCAGATTTTACTTTTGTTCCCGCATTTCTGGCTTCTGACTTTGAGGATTTTTCATTTGATATTGTCTATAATACAGGATCTATGGCAGAGATGTCACAGTCAGTTGTTGAATCCTATATTAATTTGATTCAGAATAAGCTGGATGTGAAGCAGTTCTATAGTGTGAACAGATACTTGGAGCCAGATGATAAAAATAAAACAGACAAATATCAGGCTACATGGGCGGTGTTTTTAGATTCTTATTGGGATATTTCAAAATGGGAATATCAACCGGATTTGTGGAAATTTCATTGGATATGGGATGCTCATATGGCGGCCTCTTATCTGAAAATTCACGCTGAGCGTATTCCCAAATCAGAATTGCCAGATGAATTACGTATCAAAAGGAGTGAGGAGTTATTTGAAGGAGCAAAATCTCTCGAACCTGTCAAAGGGCATAAATGGCATAGATGTATCCATGAAGTAATTCGCTATGATCAGAGGTTGGATAATGTCAAATATTTGTACGAATTTTGCAAGTAGTCAAACTTACGAGAAACCAGATTTCTAGCTAAGATGCTTAGCAAGATTGACATAAATGTTGAACCATATGAAGAATTTCTAAATAAAATGAAGCCGGAGAGACATGGGTTAATGTATAGATTGCAAAGTAGAATATCAAATGAGCTTCGAAGATTATCAAAATTTCTCAACCCTTCCAGTACTTAATGAAATGACTGCCAGTTAGTGATGAGTGTCAACTATTTACCAGATGAGTTCTTGCAAAGTTAAAAGTCTTTTAAGTCAACCCTATCGTCTTCGAAAAAACATCCTTATTCGATTGAATCGAATCCAGGGTAAGGTTTATGATTGGCTCATAAGCAGAGTAGAAAAATTGGTGGGATCAGTGTGGGCTGCTACGGTGGGGCAGAGGATTGTTAAAGCCGTTCCAGGACGTAAGGGGAAATTGATTCTGTTGTGTAGGTATAGGTTTGTAGGTGGAGATAAAGAAGAATCAGACATAGTATACCCTCACTTATTCTACTTATTAAATGATTCCCTAAAAGACAGAGGAGATCTGGAATTGTTCTATTGGGATTCTGGGAGAAAATTAATAGGCAACCAGGCCGAATTTTTTGAGAGTGTGTTGCATAAACAGCCTGATGTGGTAATTTTCTATTGTTATTCTTCTTCTTTACATACGGCACCGACTTTATCTCAGATAAAAAAAATAAGAAATAAAACCAGTACAAAGTTTATTGCTATTTGGGAAGATACAGTTAGAGACGGATTTATGGACAATGTCATTCTTCCTACAATCCCATTTTTCGATCTGCATGTAATCAATGAGAACCCTATGTTCGTCATGAATTGTGAGAAATTGCCGTTAGATCAAAGAAATAAGATCCTGGTCTTATACAACGCTTTTTCCAGTAAGCAATTTAGGCCTGTTGAAGAAAAATCTATAGATATTGCTTTCTCGGGGCGTGTTGGATCCTACCGTTCATATCGGAATGAGTATTTGGCTTACTTGATGGAGTGCAATATTGTCGGATATTTAGGCGTGTTTGAGAGTAATCTATTTATAACGATGGAAGACTATTACAGGATACTGGGGAAGTCAAAAATCGGGCTCAACTTTTCGTTCAGCGTTGGTAATAACCATCAGTTAAAAGGAAGGGTGTTTGAGACTCTGTTTTCAGGCGCCATGCTGCTGGAGTCAGAGAATCCGCAGACCGCAAGCCTGTTCGAAGAAGGTAAAGAGTATGTTTCCTTTGGTTCAAAAGAAGATATGGTTGACAAGATTCGTTATTATCTTAAAAATGATGCAGAGAGAATGCAAATAGCTGAGAACGGCAGGCGCAAAGTGAATGAGTGTTACAACCTGCAGATTTACTGGGATAAGGTTTTTGAGAAGGTCGGACTATGAGTAAGGGACAATCCTGATCAAACACCCCTTTTTCTTATTTAAGTTATAATTTTTATTTATTTAAAGGAAATTGTGTGAAATGGAAAAAAAAGCCGTAATAATTACAGGCCCGGGGTTTCAAGATGAAGAGTATGTTTATCCCTATTACCGGTTGCTGGAAGCAGGATTCTCGGTGAGTGTTGCTACAAAGGATGGAGCAGTCGTTTATGGAAAATATGGCGTACCTGCGCGGGCTACAATGGATACAAAGGACTTGGATGCAAACAATTTTGATGTAGTTATACTACCTGGAGGATTTGAGGCGCCTGATAGAGTACGGCTTCTTCCGGAAGTATTGGAATTTGTACGGAAAATGGATGTACAAAAAAAGCTTATTGCTGCTATTTGTCACGGGCCTTGGATTCTTATTTCAGCAGGAATAACAAAAGGACGAAAAATGACGGCTTATTGGAGTATAGAGGCAGATGTAAAAAATTCAGGTGCAGATTATCAACATAAAATCCCGGTAGTTATTGATGGTAATCTGATCACATCTCCTCATTACAACAATAATGGGGATTTTATGAAAGCAATTATTGCGTACTTTGAGAAGTAGAAAAGTGCTGTTTTTTTAACTCTCTAAGCTTATTGACCAGTGGAAAGGTTAATGGGCATTAGAGAAGTTTTTTAATGAGCAAAGAATGAACGTTATTTAAAGTTAAATGAAAAAAAAGGATAAAATATATATAGCCGGTCACCAGGGATTAGTAGGGTCTGCAATTATTCGTCAACTTAAAAAGAGAGGATTCTCTAATATAATTACCAAAAAGCGTTTGGAAGTGGATTTGCTAAATCAAGAACAGGTGAAGCATTTTTTTGAAGAACACAAACCTGATTATGTTTTTCTGGCGGCCGGAAAGACGGGAGGAGTTTATGCCAATAATACATATCGTGCGGAGTTCATATACGAGAATTTAGTTGTTCAAACCAATGTTATTCATCAATCTTTTCTGAGTGAGGTAAGGAAACTGGTTTTTTTTGGATGTTCTTCCATGTATCCTCAGATAACGCCCCAGCCCATGAAAGAGGAATTTCTTTTTTCAGGTCATCTTGAGCCAACCAATGAACCGTTCGCAGTGGCCAAGCTTGCCGGAGTCAAAATGTGTGAATCCTACAATCGGCAATACGGGACGGATTTTATTTCTGTGATACCTACCAATATTTATGGAATCAATCAAAATTATGATCCTATGAACTCTTTAGTCGTTCCTGCTTTAATCAGAAAATTTCATGAGGCTAGACACACAAATGCGAAAGAGGTAGTAATCTGGGGATCCGGGCGCCCTTCCAGAGATTTTCTGTTTGCGGATGACCTTGCTGACGCAGTGAGCTTTTTGATGGAGACTTATTCAGATAACGACATATTAAATGTTGGTACTGGAAGGGATTATACTATTGGGGAGCTTGCTGAAATTGTAAAAGAGGTTGTTAGCTATGAAGGGAAGATAATTTATGATGTTTCCAAGCCGGACGGTGTATTAGTAAAGTTACAGAATATTACAAGAATAAGCGAATTGGGGTGGAAACATAAGGTGGAATTAAAGGAAGGTATTAATCGCGTTTATGATGAATTCAAAACAATTAAATAAAACATTGTGATGTGGAAAATTATTCTCAGAATATTCTATGCCAGCATTGAAGAGGCAAGAGCCTCAAAATAGTTCCTACGCACTAAGAGCGCTTATTGTCAATAAGATACGTCATGTCTTTAATGGTCAATATCGACGTATTTTGTTAATTCAACCTCCTCAATTTCCCGAAGAGCTATTAAATGTTAGGATAGCGAAAAATAAAAGGTACTACAATTATCCTCCCTATGGACTTGGACTTTTATGTACAAATCTGAAGAAGAGAGGGTATAAGGTTCGCATCTTAGATTTAAATTTTGAGCTGCTTTCTTTTATCCACAAAGAAAAAGATGAAACGTCTATACTCTCAAATATTACCAATATATGGCAAAAGAAAGTAAAAAGAATAGTTGATGATTTTCAACCTGATATGGTTGGCATTTCTTGTATGTTTACCATGTCCCATGAGATAACAATAAAAATAACAGATTTGATTAAATCGTATTGTTCCAATTTGCCCATTGTTGCTGGTGGCGTTCATGTGACGAATGCCCCCGATATTGTTTTAAAGGAAGGTAAAAGCATAGATTTTGTTTCACTCTATGAAGGAGATAATAGCTTTTGTGATTTCCTGGACTTTGTTAATGATAAAGATTCACCTGAGTCTCTTGCTCAAATTGGTACTCTTATAGATGGCCAATATCGTGATGTAAAAGAACGGCATATCCCAAGCCCCAATACCATGAATGTTGTTCCTGACTATCTTGATTTAGCCATAGGAGAGAATATATTATTAGGAGAGATAGGGAACTTTAGATACTGGCTTCCTGAAAACTCCCGAGTTAGTTCTGTTTTGACAAATAGAGGTTGTAGAGGACGCTGTTCCTTCTGCAGTGTAAGAAACTTTAATGGTGCCGGAGTTCGTTCTCGCAGCGTTGAATCAGTGGTTGATGAGATTGAAAAACTAAAATCCAAGTATAATATAAATCATATTACCTGGTTGGATGATGATCTTTTTTATAATACAAAAAGAACAGTACAGTTGTTCAATGAGATAGACAAGCGGAGATTGAATATCACGTGGGATGCAATGAACGGGATTATTGCTTCTGCTGTGGCCATTCATCCTGAAACTATTCATAGTGCAGCGGAATCGGGATGCATTGCGGTAAACTACGGTGTTGAATCAGGCAGCCCGGAGGTATTGCGTAAAGTTCACAAACCTTCAAGTATTAAACACTGTCTGATGGTTGGGGAATTGATGGAAGAATACCCACAAATTTATACGAGAACATTTCTGATTATTGGATTTCCAAATGAAACATTTCGCCAAATATTAAGTACTGTTGATCTGGCACAAGCGATGAGAGCAGATTGGAACGGTGTGCAAAAACTTACACCATTGCCATCCACTGAGATTGTCGAACAAATGGTAGATGAACAATTAATTGATGATGAAAACCTGGGGAAGAGTGGTTATTCAGGTTTTTTAATAAGAGAAGCTGAAAATCAACGATTAAGAGAGGCAAATGAGAAGAAAAATGCTAGAGGGTTTACTGACTTTTTTGCTAACAACTTAGATTTGGTTCCAACCAATGAGGAATTAAACGATGTATGGTTTCTTGTAGACTACAAGGTAAATTATGAGAAAATAATAGAAGAAGAAAATCTGCATAAACTAAAAAAAATGCAGTATTTCCTAAGAGACGTTTCAGGACGGATGACAATAGACAATCCACTCTCCATGTTATTTTTGGGGATTGTTGAATATAAATTAGGCAACCTGGATAAATGCCAAAAGTATCTTTCAGTTTCCAGAGACCTGCTGTGGCAATCCGAATATTGGCAAATTCGATTTGATGTGCTTAATATAAATCGTCTTTACGATTTGCCATCAGTTAAGACAAGCAGGTCCCACAAATTTGTATAGCAGAGATTTGGATTTTGTTTGGTATTAATACATTTCAACAAGTATAGTGACTTTCTCTTGGTGAGCAGTGTTTAACCATAAACCTCGCAGCTGTTTTCTATCTTAATAACTCCATAAGTATATCTTTATATGAACTTCAAATGGTATTGAAAATCAGATGATTAAGAGAATCGTGGTATCAGAAAAAGACAAGGTCAGTCTGGAACGTTTGAGAAAATTTCGAGATATCTCTGTAAATAATCAACCTGATAATTATAAGAATAGAGTGGTGCTAAAACCGTGGGGATATGAGTATTTGATTTTCGAGAATGAGTATGTAGCGGTTTGGTTTTTACACATTAAACATGGTCATTCTACATCTATGCATTGTCACCCTCAAAAGAAAACATCACTCATACTTTTATCCGGAAAAGCTATTTGTAATACATTTGGCCATAGAAACTACCTAGAAAGTATTGATGCTGTTGTTTTAGAAAAGGCAGTTTTTCATTCTACTAAAGCATTATCTTCCAGTGGAATTGATGTTGTAGAAGTTGAAACTCCTCCTGACAAGACTGACTTGGTTAGATTGAACGATGAATATGGAAGAGTGTTGTTTGGTTATGAAGGGATGAGTGAGATGCATACAGATGGATTGGAAAGATTTAAACATTTTTCTTTTGAAACACCAATGAATTCAAAAAACCACACCTATACTTCGTCTGGTTATAGTATTTCTATAGTAGTTGTTTCAGGTGAAAGTAAGTCGGAAATATGTAAAATACAGAACAATGCCCTGTATAGCTTGTTTAAGGGCCAGATATACAATTCTGTTGGTGATATTGTTTTAGATGTAGGTGACACGGAATATGGTCAGACTTTGAAGGCTAAGGGAGTATTGGGAATTCCGGATACAACGATCTTCTTGAAGGTTGTTAATGACAAAGAAAATCCATTTTCAGGAGCAGGTTTATGATAATTACAGCAGTAAAAGTGTTTTTGCTTCAGAAACAATTGACTTCTTCAATGCATATTTCAAGGGGTGGTTTTTCGGTCCGCGACCATGTGATTGTAGAAGTGCACACTGATGAAGGTGTTACGGGCCTTGGAGAGGGTGTTGGAAACGCGTGTTTGATCAAGGCAATCCTCGAAGGGCAAATGGGGCAACTGGCCATCGGGCTCAACCCATTTGATATTGAGACAATGCGTCAGAAATTAATAGACAGCCAGGTTTATCTGGAAAGAAAAGGTTCCGCGATTTGTGCGGCAAGCGCCATTGAAATGGCCTGCTGGGATATTAAGGGGAAAACACTTAACATTCCTGTTTATCAACTGTTAGGAGGGTTGTATCGGGATAAAATTGAAGCTTATGCAAGTGATATATATTGGGAAGATGATCCTGATGATATGAGCAGGAACGCAACACGAATTATAAACAAAGGGTTTCGGACAATCAAAGCACACGTAGGGCGTAAGTCTCCAAAACTGGATATTGAAAGAGTCAAGATTTTACGTGAGTCGATAGGGAATGATGTCAATTTGATGATTGATTTGAATGGGGGATATTCCAGTTTGGAAGCGTATCAAGCGGCTCAACTCTGGGAACAATTCAATTTAATGTGGTTGGAAGAGCCTCTAAATCCCAACCAAGTTGATGCTCTGTCGGATTTACGTTCCCGTATTCGAATCCCAATAGCGGCGGGTGAAAATGAATTTTGCCTTCATGGATTCAAGGAGTTGTTTGATAAAAACGCAATAGACGTAGCAATGCCGGATATTGCGCGTGTCGGAGGCATACAGGAAACTAGAAATATCTGTAATCTTGCCGAAGCTTATGGTATTCCCGTTTCGCCACACAATTTTTCTTCCGGGATTCTTTTGGCCGCTACTATCCATCTTCAGGCTAGTACGCCTAATACAACTATGCTTGAATATGATGCTTCGGATAATGCTATTTACGATGATTTGTTGATAGCTCCATTAAAGATTGAAGATGGTTATGTAACGGTACCTTCTCATCCTGGTCTTGGTGTGGAATTGAGAAAGGATATCTTGGAACAATATACGGTTAACTAAATGTAGTTGATACATTTCAGCACGCTTCAACTTTCCTGGGATAATGATGAAATACAAAGCCATACTATTTGACTGTGATGGTGCCTCTTTTTTGAGGACATTTCTTCAAGATATAAATAAAGAATGAGTAATGAGAAGTTCTAACCACAACGTATCTGAAGAAATTGCTATAAAATTTCCCGCCGATTTGTCACTTTCGCTTTTTAGAAGAATGTGTTTAGTCCGGTACTTCGAACAGGGTTTAATTGATGCCATTAGCGAGAAACGCGTTAACTATAACGCTTATTTGTCTTCCGGTCAGGAAGCAGTAGCCGCCGCACTTTCTCTGGAAATTAATGATTACTTGATTTTTGCTCAACATCGAGCGCACGATATTTATCTTACATTTGGGGGGAACCCTCAAATGCTTAGAGACGAATTCTTTGGTCTTACATCGGGGACCAGTCAGGGCAAAGCCGGATCGAATTGTCTGCAATACCATAAAGATGGAATTTCCATGTTCGGTCACCACGGGCTGATCGGGGAAAATGTTCCTCAAGGCGTTGGAGCCGCATTTGGAAGCGGTAAGAAGACAGTTTGTATTTTTGGTGACGGTGCTGCAGAGGAAGATTATGTATTGGCGGCAATGGGGTTTGCTGCAACTCATAAACTGCCTGTTTTTTTTGTTTGCATGGATAACGATCTTTCCATCTTAACTAAAACGGAGATACGCCGCTCCTGGAAAATTACTGAGATCGCCAAGGCATTTGGTATGCCTGCTATTAACGTTGCTGACGATCCCTGGACTGTTCTGCATCACACAAGAGAATTGACCAATAGACTTCCGGCGCTTATCAAATGCTATGTGTGCAGGGGCTATTGGCATGTTGGTGCCGGTATTGATAATCAACCTGAATGGGATAGATTAACATTGGTTAGGGGAAAACTGGTCCAACTCGGAGAAGAGAAAGCTGTTAATGCTCTTGAACGAGAAGTTCAGAAGTCAATGGAGGAATTGTGGGGCAAAGAACTGTCGCTGAAACCATTAAGGAAATAACGCGCGAGCATCTTGAAGAAAATAATGGTATTCTGTTAGGTCAGTGTGTTAGCGCTGTAGGCTGGGTAAATAATACTGTTCCTGATGTACAGGGAATTGTTGAGCTTCCCATGACTGATGTAGCAGGTGCCGGGATTGCAGTCGGCACCGCCATGGTAGGCAGGAGACCAATATTTGTTATTCGGTTTCAGGATTTCCTCATGTTAAACGGTAGCCCTCTCATTAATTATGCGGCGAAATCCAAAGAACTTCATGGAAGAGGTACTCCTGTTTTTATTCGAGCGGTGGCTTCAGAGGGAATGGGGCCTGTCCATTCAGGTGTGCTTCATAGTATATTTATGCACTTTCCGGGGTTTCAGATTTGTTCTCCCATGACGCCAAAAGAATATGAAGAAGCGTGGTGTGTGTTCATGGAACACGATGATCCTATGTATGTAAGTGAGCATAGGGAAAGTTTTAAGAATAGTAAGGAGATGGAAGATGTATTGAATGATAAGGCGGACATCACCTTATATGCCATATCCTCACCCCGCTTTGCAGTGGAAGAAGCGGCACAAATGTTATCCCGGGAAGGAATAACATGCAATATTGTCCACATTGTCTGGCTTAAACCCTTTGATATTAAAGAAAAATATTTAGTACCTCTGAGAGAATCGAAACTTGGTCTTGTGATTGACTCAAGTTTTGAAATATGCGGAGCCGCTCGATCCATAGCCTATGAGCTTTCGGATGCTTCCGGATATCCAGTAAAAGCATTGGGGCTTTTGGATATGACTAAATGCCTATGTCCTCCCTATCAAAATAAGGCACCTGATAACAAACGAATTTATAAGGTTGTTATGGAAATGTTCAAGAATAAAAAGAACTGAGTATCAAATCTTTTATCTAGAGTATATTAATATGATGAGAAAACAAAATAGAGAAGCAAACTTATGAATATCGGATTTATTTTTCCAAGCAGTGAGTATTTACATGATCCCTTTCGTGGTGACCCACATACTCATTTTCAAATATTAACAGTTCTGGAATCTCATTTTGGGAATAAACATAATTTCTCATTAATTGATTTAAGAGGGATAAAAAAGGAATTTGCTTTTTTGCATATTCCTGAGTGTGATGTATATCTGCATTCTGTATATACTTTGGATTTTAATGAGCAAGTATCAATTGTAGATTCCTTGCGTAAGGTCTATCCGAAGGCTAAACATATAGCGGGAGGGCCTCATGTTGTAGTATTTCAGGATGAATGCTTGAAAGTATTTGATTCTATTATTGTTGGTGATGGTGAGGATTGTATTGTTCAGGCTATAAATGATCTTATGTGCTTGAAACTGAAAAAAACTTATAGGCAAGGTGAAGATATAAATATAAACCTATACCCTTATCCAAGTAGAAAGTATCTTCCTAAAGCAACAGTGGTTAGAAGAGGGTTGATGACCTTAAAGGACAAGAAATACAGTGACTTGCTGAGTTGTACGGTAATTTTTAGCAGAGGTTGTCCAGGTAAATGCGCTTTTTGTGCAATGCCGCAGACAGAAATCTTTAATAATGGAGTTAGATTTAGAGATTCTAAGCTTGTAGAAGCAGAGATTGAGTATTTGAAGAGTGAATATAATATGCAAGGTATAAGCCTGCTTGATGAAATTACCTTTCCTTATTCTCGAAAAATAGCTTATTCGCATTTAGAAGCAATCGGCAGGACTGGAATTGTGTGGAGAGGTCAATCTAGAGTAGACAATATAACACCTGAAACGGCAAAATTAGCAAGGGAATCAGGATGTTCTGCTATTGGATTAGGAGTTGAAAGCGTTTCTCAAACCTCATTGGACATTATTAGCAAAAAAGTAAGTGTAACTAAGAGTAAAGAAGCCATCTATCTTCTCAAAAAGAATGGTATAGAATGTAGAATCTATCTAATCGTTGGCCTACCGGGAGAACCAGATGATATTGTTAAACAGACATGGGATTTTGTTAAAGAAACAGAACCGGATTTAGTTACACTATCTCTTTTTACAGTAAGGCCTGGAACAGAAGTTTATAATAATCCAGGCAAGTTTGGAATAAAAAGTACTTCTACCGAGTGGGATAACACTATGCATATGTATGATAGATATAAAAAAGAAAAACCTAATATTACTTTTGAATACGAAGAGCAGACTGCATGGGGAAAAGGTTTTAACAGGGATAGAATAATTAATAACTACTTGGAATTACAATCAAGACTTAAAGAATACGGTTTTAATTCGGCTATTCATCCTTTAACAAGTCCATGAAATCAATGAATAAAGAATGTTATAAATCGACACAATTTAGAGAGTAGACCGGCGATTATGAAGAAAAAAATATTAGTCTTTGGTGCCTCAGGATTTATTGGTAGGAACATTGCTGAATTTTACGCAAATGTTGACAATTTTGAAGTCTTTGGAACTTATTTGGATTCTGAGCCTTTAAACAATCCTAATATCAAGATGATCAAATCTGATCTGACTAATAAAGATGATGTTGGCAAAGCAATAGAAGGTAAAGACATTATAATCCAGGCTGCTGCTACCACCTCCGGGGCAAAAGATATTGTAACAAAGCCTTATTACCATGTTACTGATAATGCGGTAATGAATGCCTTGATCTTTAGAGCTGCTTACGATTATAAAATATCTCATGTTGTATTCTTTAGTTGTACAACTATGTATCAATCAAGCGACATACCAATCAAGGAAGCCGATTTTGATGCAAATAAAGAGCTGTTTCTAGGTTATTCCGGTGGTGCCTGGACAAAAGTTTATAATGAAAAGATGTGCGAATTTTACGCGAGGATTAGTCCTACTAAATATACAGTTATACGACACTCAAATATTTATGGACCTAATGATAAATTCGATCTCGAGAAATCACATGTTTTTGGGGCAACCATGACTAAGATTGCAAATGCTGAAGAAGGAGGGAAAATTGAAGTTTGGGGACAGGGCAGTGAAGAACGGGATTTGCTCTATGTCGCGGATCTTGTAAATTTTGTTAAAATTGCTATTGATAAGCAAAAACCTGAATTTGAATTATTTAACGCTGGATATGGCAGTTCAATTTCTATAAAAGAGTTGGTTGAGAAAATTATTTATCACTCAGGAAAGAATATCAGCATTGAATTTGATAATACCAAACCGAGTATTAAAACAAAAGTTTGTCTTGATACTACCAGAGCAAAAGAATTACTCGGTTGGTCTCCAGAAGTCTCTATTGATGAAGGTATAATAATGACCCTTAAATGGTACGATAATAATATTAAATCATTAATGGGCTATGCTAACAAAGGGTAAATAGAATGCGGTTGATAAAAGATAATAAGGAAATGGATAATTGGAAACATGATAACGGATAATTTATCAAAAGATATAAATAAGGATTTAATAAAGAAATATAATGATACTACGTTTATGTATACGGAATATCCTCATAAAAGTCTTTGGTCTAAGAAATTCGGTGAGAAAGATTTCAGGGCTGGTTTGAAAAACCTTTGTGAGTGTAAAGATAATGATCCTCTAATGTTATATGTTCATATCCCTTTTTGTTCGAAACAGTGTTTTTATTGCACATGCCATACTGTAATAACAAAGAATTATCAAAGGGTAAAAGAATATTTAAATCTCATTTTTCGTGAAATTGATTTATTGCACGAGTTTTTAAATAAAAACTCATTAATACCTAATATCAAGGAACTCCATATCGGTGGTGGGTCTCCTACTATTTTAAATAAGCAAGAGTTTGATTTGCTTATAGAAAAACTTCAATTGATAGTTGACTTTAAGAATTTAAGGGAATTCTCTCTTGAAATAGATCCTCGTGAAGTTGACAAAGAAAGGATGAGATACTACCATACCTCTGGTATTAATAGGGTATCTTTTGGTGTGCAGGATTTTGATCTCAATGTTCAAAAAGCTATTAATAGAGTTCAATCTCCTGAGCTAATAGAGGAATTACTTACTCCGGATATGAGAAAATATTTTAGCAATGGTATTAATTTTGACATTATTTGCGGTCTTCCTAACCAGACAAAAGAGTCCATAAAAAAGACATTTATGAGGATAGTGGAAATGTCGCCAGACCGTATTTGTTTTAATTATCTTCATTACTCTCCTAAGTTTTCAAAACATCAAGTAGTAATGCATGATGGTCGTAATGGCCGTCCATCTAAACTTCCTGATCTTTTCGAAAAGAAGATGCTTTTTGGCGAAGCGCTCGGAGTCCTTTTAAATGGTGGCTATTTGCGTATAGGATACGATCATTTCGCAAAACCAAATGACGATGTGGCAAGAGCAGTGCAAAAGAATACATTGCATTGGAATGCCCTGGGAGTTACTTCAGGAAGATATCACGATATAATTGGTCTGGGATTGCATAGCTATAGTACATTAGGAGATTATTACTTTCAGAATTTCTTAGAATTGCGTGATTATGAACTGGCTGTTACAAATGGTAAATTTCCAATACATCGTGGGCATATACTTAATAGAGATGATAAGATAAGAAGAGATGTTATAAAAACATTACGTAATTTTTTCTTCCTTAACTATGTGGATATAGAGGAAAAGTATGATATGGAATTTAAAGAATATTTCAAGGAAGAGATTGTTGCTTTGGCAAAATTTTCAGAAGACGGCCTATTGGAGCTTTCAGACAATAGGATAATAATCAATGAGTTGGGATATCAATTCACTGATCTTTTTTGCAGTGTTTTTGATAGTTATATATAAAACTTCTTGGCGAATGTATAAGGACACAAACTTGAATCGGAGCATACAATGAAAGTGTGTCTCATAGGAATGACACCTGATCATCAAATACGGGAGAAGTCTAAACTTCTGGCGCCATATATTCTAAAGCGGTATGCTGAACAATATGTTGTTCCAAAAGGTATAGCGGATATCGAGGTCATTGACTTTTCGGCTGATAATGATCCTGAAAGAATAGCGTCTGAAGTCTCAGGCAGGAAACCTGACATGGTAGGCTTGTCATTCTATGTATGGAATTTTGTGAGTCTGATGAAATGTTCAAAATACCTTAAAAAGATTTTGCCGAAAGTTATTATACTGGGAGGAGGCCCCAGTATATCCTTCAACGCCGAAGAAGTTATGCTGGAATACCCCCAGATTGACGCAGTCTCTTTTGATAACACTCGGGGAGAAGTCGTTTTTAAGAATTTTGTACAATGTTTTGTGAATAATAAGTCCTTTGCCGATGTAGAAGGAATTGTATATCGTTCGGGAGAGAAACTGCTCAAAAAAACAGATGCTCCTGAAGAAGAAATTGATGTTTCGGCAGATGTTTCACCATATATTCACAATGACATTCTGTTAAATGAAGAAAGAGGTCACTATGCTATTCTTGAAACATATAGAGGGTGCCATTATGATTGTGGATATTGTTGTTGGGGTGGCCAAAGAAGCAAGATAAAATTTATCCCGATGGACCGTCTGCAGGAAGAGATCAGGATTGTCTATAACAATCCGAAAGTAAAGACTGTTTTGTTTACTGATGCCAATATCCTTATAAATAAGAAACGCGCTAAAGAAATTATACAATATATGAAGAAGCAAAGTCAGTTTGAAAACATCAAGACACAAATGTGTATGAATATTTCATCAACCGATCCTGAAATGGCAAAAGTGCTGTCTCGGCTTCCAGGTTTTGAATTCTGCTTCGGGTTACAGACAGTAAATCAGATTAGCCTGAATCTGATAACAGAACGCAGAATTCAATCAGAATTATTTAAAAAGAAACTTGAAGCAATAAAGAAAGAGCTGCCGGATATTGAATATAACATAGATATTATGTTGGGGTTACCAGGTGACACATTAAAAGAGTATAAGAAAACTCTTGATTTTCTGTTATCCATGGAACCTTCCAATATTTCTATAGCGTACCCTATATATCTGCTGCCCGGAAGCAGGTTTTATAATGACAAGGATAACCTGAATTTGAACTACACCAATGACCACCCCCAACGAATCTTATCAACAAAGGAATTTCCTGAATGCGATATTGATGAAGCTACCAATCTTTCAATCTGGGTTCAGGTGCTTATCAAGTACTATCCGGCAATCTCGAAATTCTTTTATTATTTATGCAGGAATAAAGAAGAGGATGAGAGGATAGCACTCATGGAATATTGGATTAAAGAAATTGATGGTGAAGTAAACCTGTTTAAAGATACTAACATTAGAGAGGCTGCAGAGATTTCCTTTGAGGAGTGGGACAACGCAAAGACATCACTGCTAAGATATGCGGCATCCGCGGAAGTAGCATATAAGATATATTCGGTTATTTATGCATTACATAAAAGCTCAAACTCTAAAATGTTTGAGAGAACGATAAGTCTGGGGATGGATGTTTTTGCCTACTATAAAGATCACGGTATGAACCCTGTTGGGCAGAGTGCAATGGGGTTATTGCCTGAAGATTATAATACATATGTAGAAAAAGACTTAAATAGTGTTTACAGTAAATTTAGAGTATAACAATCTAAAGTGATGAAAATGCCGTTGTGAACAAGTGGCGGTAAAGAGCTTTATATGTCCATTACCATACCTGCGAAGGATGAGATGACAGGTATGAAATGGTTTATGCTTTGTCTAATGAAGAATTGGCAATGATTACTAGAGAACTATTTGCAGGGAGATAAAATAATTTTATGATAAATGAGACTCAGATTAAGAGTGTGTTGATTACCGGAATTGCTGGAAGCGGGGGAAGCTATCTGGCAGAACATATTTTACATTATCATCCCGATGTACAAATTCATGGTACAGTACGATGGCATAGTACAACTTCATCAAAAAACCTTTCTAAAATCTTAACCGAAGTGAAAATCCATGAATGTGATTTAAACGATTTTGGCACTACATTTTCTGTATTGAAGAGAGTCAAACCGGATGTCATTTTTCATTTAGCCTCTCATGCCAACGTGCGTGCAGGATTCACAACACCTCTTTCCGTAATAAATAACAATGTTATGTTGACTGCCAATTTATTTGAAGCTATACGTCTTGCGGAAATCGATCCGGTGATACAGTTGTGCAGTACTTCCGAAGTGTATGGACAGGTTGCTCCCGAGAACGTTCCTATTAGGGAGGATTGCCCTGTACAACCCTCCAGTCCCTATGCCGTATCTAAGCTGACTCAGGACATGCTGGGTTTGGCATATTTTAGAAGTTATAAGATGAAAGTTATTCGCACCCGTATGTTTGCATACCTCAATCCGAGACGTGCTGATTTGTTCGCTACTTCCTTTGCCAGACAGATTGCCAGAATTGAACAGGGATTGCAAAAGGAACTATTGCATGGGAATCTGGACTCTATAAGAACGTTGATTGATGTGCGCGATGCAATGCAGGCTTATTGGGATGCCGCAGTTTATTGTGAATATGGAGAAGCTTACAACATTGGAGGTTTAACCACAATTTCAGTGGGAGAATTTTTAGAAATGCTGAAGGGCAGTAGTACGGTTCCTATTTCCAGTAGAGTAGATCCACAACTATTACGTCCTGTTGACGTTACCTTGCAGATTCCTTGTACAGACAAATTTACACAATTAACAGGCTGGAAGCCACAATATGATTTTAAAGAAAGTGTTGAATATCTGCTTTTTTATTGGAGGAAAGAGGTATTAAAGGAAGTAGCTGAAGATGATATTTAGAACATAGCAACGCAAATTGATTAAAAGGACAAACTACAGCTTTTTTAATACTGCATAGCTGCCCACCTGAATGGTGAAGTCTGGCAGGCAATCAAAAGTAGGTCGGATTTCCAATCCAGATAATAATTTAAAATCATAAATTTGATACTACAATGTCTCTCAACATAATTGACCACCCAAAAATACAGTGTTGGAGAAAACGTGTTGAGGCAAACGGCAATATTATCAAAAACATTGAAGTGTTAGCTACCATATCCAGGAACGAAGCAAGTCTGTTTGGTGCTGTTTTGGATTGTCAATTGCTGACGCCAGAAGGTGTAAAAGTCTCTCGATGCGTTATGGTTTTCGGTGATAGTGTTGCTATCATTCCAGTGTTGACTTGTAGTGATGATGGGGAAGTATATACACTGATGGTCGAGCAGCGTCGTATTGTTGATGGAGACTATTCTAGAGAATTTCCCTCAGGTGGTATTGAAACTGGAGGAGATCCTAAGGTAAGTGCCTGTAATGAAATCCGGGAAGAACTACATCTTACCGTACTGCCAAAAGAATTAATTTCCCTCAAACCCAATCCAATAAAAGCATCTTCAAGTATTCTGGGTGATCTGGTTTATTATTATTATTTTGAAAGAAATGTTTCTCTATCGTTTTTGAAAGAAATAGATGGTCGCAGTACGGGGTGTCATGAGGAAAATGAGTTTATTCACGTCAGGGTGCTTAAAATGTCAGAGGCTTCTGATGTATTAACAATAGCAGCCCTGACTGGAATAAAATTATTAGAAAAAAAACTGGGCAGAGTGTTTTGACCAAAGCATTTGGGTGTATTTTAAATTCTTCAGGTAGAAATGTTAGGTATTGTTACTCCTACTAAAAATCGGTCTGAGTATATTATCAGACAACTGTATTATTATGTAAGTGTTGAATGCCCTTATACGATATATATAGGGGATTCCAGCGATGCAGCACATGAGAAAAGAATACTTTCAGTGATTGATAAATTAAGGGGTCGGGTCAAAGTTGTTTATCGCAAAATAGATTCAAGTGTGTGTTCCCATGGGGTATTGGGAGAACTTGTTGGGCTTGTTAAAGAAAAATACATTACTTATGTCGGGGATGATGATTTTCTGGTTTCGGACTCATTGGGGAAGTGTATAGAATTTCTTGAGGTTAATCCAGAGTATGTTACTGTACAAGGCAAAGGGGTTTTATTTGGTTTAGATAAAAAGGGCGCATATGGAGATATTGAAGCGTTTGGCCTGTATTCATCAAGAGGGTGTGAAATGGAGACCCCAATTCAAAGATTGCATAACATACTTAATGATTACTGGGTTCTTGACTTTTCTGTTTTTAGAACAGAAGAATATCGTCAAATAGCCGATTGTAGAAACATGCAAAGTACAGGGTTTGTCTCCGATGCACAATTTACTGAAATTCTGATAGGTTGGTTATCTCTTATTCGTGGCAAATCTAAGGGACTGGATTGTTTATATTTGTTCCGCCAGGTAGGACATCATCGATATGATTGGGGCGGTGGGACCCTTGAATGGATAACGAAGCCAGATTGGCGATCGTCTTATAAAATCTTTCATGATAACTTAACAGAAGCGCTAACCCAACAAGCAAATATCACACGGGAAGCTGCTTCGGATATTGTTAAACAGGCATTCTGGAAACATTTTGCCGGTGGTGTATGCAGATTGATTCAAAGGCAGAAAGCATCCAAAAAGAGAATAATTGCTTTTCGAGATAAAGTGAAACGTATACCATGTATAAAATATTTGTACAAAAATATTAAGAGAAGAATTCCCGGAGTCCAAAAAGCTTTTTGTTTAGAGAATCTGTTAAAACGTTCTTCTCCTTACCACAAAGATTTCATGTCTGTATACAATGTGATCACTTCTTCAGAAGAGAAGATTGCTTCTGAAATATTTTAAGATATTTGTCTGTTGATTTCCCCTTTTATCACTATTAAGAAAGTATTGTGAGTTTGCGATACAACAGGGCCTACTGTATAGGAGTTGGTTTTCTTGAATAAGACAAAATACCCTTGCCCTTTCTGTCAGAATAAAGCGCCGGATAGTGAACGAATATATGAAACTGTTATTGGTGCTAATAGAGAGGTTTCTCCAAGAAACATTATAGGCTGTATCAATTTGTTTTGAGTGGTATGACACTAAAAGTTGGAATGGTACAGATTAATAATAGCTTTGCTGGTCAGAATTATCTTCCTTACTCTATAGGGCTGTTAATGGGTTATGCCCAGAAATATCTCGTGGACAAGGATCAGTATGATTTTTTAATACCTGTTTATACACGTATTAGAGTAGAAGAAATAGTTGAGCGAATGTGTGAGGCAGATATTGTTTTCTTTAGTACGTATGTCTGGAATATTCAATTCTCCTTAAAAATTGCTCAAGTGATTAAGAAGAAAAATGCGGAAATCATTACCGTATTTGGCGGGCCTCAGATTCCTAATCATAGTGAAGAGTTTCTCAGGAAGTACAGTTTTGTTGATTTGGCTATTCATGGAGAAGGGGAGGCGAGTATCTGTCCGGTTCTGGAAAATACCAAGAAGCGTAGCTGGAGAGATGTTCCATCAATTAGCTTTCTGGACGAGGGCAGCAATTTCAGGCAAACACGCAAAGCTCACAGAATCAATAACTTAGAAGAAATTCCTTCTCCTTATCTGGAAGGTGTTTTTGACCCTTTGATGAAAGCTTATCCAGATGAAAAATGGTTGGTTTTGTGGGAAACAAACAGAGGTTGTCCTTTTTCCTGTGCTTTTTGTGATTGGGGGTCTGCCAATAAAAGCAAGGTATATCAGTTTGATATAGAACGATTGTTCAAGGAAGTTGATTGGATGAGGGTTCGTCAAATTGAATTTGTTAGTTGTTGTGACGCAAATTTCGGGATTCTGAAGAGAGATAAGGAAATTGTCCAGTATGTGGCTGACACTAAACGGAAATATGGTTATCCACATGCATTGTCAGTTCAAAACACCAAGAACACTTCTGAACGTACTTATCAAATTCAGAAAATACTTGCTGAAGCGGGATTAAACAAAGGTGTCTCTCTTTCCCTTCAGTCCCTTGATAAGACTATTTTAGAAAATGTGAAACGTTCCAATATTTCAATAGATGGTTTCCAGGAACTGCAGCACCGCTTTACGTCTGACAATATTGAGACTTATACTGATCTGATTATAGGATTGCCGGGAGAAACCTACAATTCATTTGTAAACGGTGTTTCTACCGTAATTGCCAGCGGACAACACAATCGCATACAGTTCGGCAATCTTACGATACTTCCCAATTCTGAAATGGGGGAGCCGGAGTATCAAAGAAAATATGGGATGAAGATTGTTGAAACGAAGATTATTAATATGCATGGGAGCTTGTTAACAAATGATGAAATTAGTGAAAAACAACAACTGGTTGTCGCAACCAGTTCTATGCCCAGAGACGACTGGGTGAAGACAAGGGTTTTCTGCTGGATGTGTGCATTTTTGCATTTTGATAAAATGCTGCAAATACCATTGATTTTACTACATAAGGTTGGGGGATTAGCCTACCATGAACTTTTTAATGCTTTTCTCAATAATAATACTAAATCGTTTCCGGTTTTTACTGAAATCAGGTCTTCTTTTTCTGAGGCAGCCCGGAATATTCAGCTTGGAGGGCCTGAATATTGCCATTCAGAGAAGTGGCTGAATATTTGGTGGTATGCAGATGAACTTGCTATGATTAACATATGCACAGAAAACAAATTAGATGGGTTTTACGATGAGGCGATTCAAATCTTTAATAATCTTTTAAGAGAAAAATTTATCGATATACCTGCTACTCTCATTCAGGAGTCTATAGATTTGAACAAGCATCTTTTGAAGCTCCCCTTTCATACTGATGATTTGAAAGTTAAGCTAACATACAATGTGTGGGATTTCTACTACAATGCCCGAAAGGGAATAGACATTCCTATTGAAGAGAAACCACGTCAATACCTTATTGATCGTACTGGTAAAACCTGGTCTTCGTGGGAGCAATGGTGTCGAGAAGTTATATGGTTTGGAAACAAAAGAGGAGCCTATCTCAATAGCGTAAAAGGGGATACCATTTAGTTATTATTGTTGGTTCTTATGAAATATAGACAGTTTGGAAATACTGGAATTGAGGTTTCTGAGATTGGTTTTGGAGCTTGGGGTATTGGTGGAACACCAAAGGACGCAAGAGCATATGGTCCAACGGATGACAAAGTATCTCAACAGGCTCTCATGAAAGCGTTTGACTCAGGAATTACGTTTTATGATACGTCTCCATTGTATGGGTATGGCCATAGTGAGGAATTGATAGGGAAGGCTTTTAAAGATGTTAGAGAAAGTATAATTATTTCTTCAAAAGTTGGTTTTGTCAATTTTAAGGGCAAACAAGACTTTTCTCCACAATATACTCGGAGCTCCCTTGAGTCAAGTCTAAGACGATTAAAAACCGACTATATTGATGTATTTCAACTTCACTATCCTCCAATTGAATTGTTGCAGCAAGACAGAAGCATTGTAGAGTACTTGGAATCCTTAAAAAATGACGGAAAAATTCGTGTTGTTGGCATATCTACTAAGTCGCCTGAAGAGAGCCAGATTGCAATTGAGCAATTTAATTTCAAAAGTGTTCAGGTTAATTTCAACTTGGTGGATCAAAGAGCGCTGGAGAGTGGTTTGTTTAAAAAATGTGAAGAATATGGAGTAGGTATCATAGGGAGAACGCCGTTATGCTTTGGTTTTTTAACGGGACAATATGGCGCCACGGACAACTATGATCCCTCTGACCATCGCAGTTTATGGTCTCCTGAACAAATAGATCGGTGGGCCAACGCATACAGACTGTTTGCTGGTGAACTGACTGAGGAGGAAGAACAAACTAATGCGCAAATCGCATTGAGATTTTGTTTGTCTTATCCCGTGCTATCAACCATCATCCCCGGAATGTTGACGGAGGCCCATGTTGAGGAAAATACTAAGAGCAGTAATCTGGGATCCTTTTCATGCTCCATCCTTGAAGGATTTAATCAGATTTATCGAAGCAATGATTTTTTTATCAAGCAGGGTGCCTCTTGAACTTAGATTTCTTGAAAGGAAAGAAGATTTTAGTAACGGGAGGTGCTGGCCTGCTGGGAACGAGCATAACCCAACATCTTGCTTCACTTGGTAAGCCTGTTCAAAGTACATTTTTTTCACGTCTCCCCCCTGAACATTTAAAGAAATATTATAAGCAATACGACTTTACTAAGTTCGAAGAATGCCTTGTCGCAACTAAAGGACAGGATTATGTCATCATTTGTGCAGTACAGGCTTCAGGGGTATCGGGCATAAGACAGAGCCCTACATCAACGATTCTTCCTAACCTGGAAATTCATGCGGGGCTATTTGAAGCATGCTGTCAAAATGGAGTGGAGAAAGCAGTCTGGGTCAGCAGTTCCTCTGTCTATCAGGAAGCCTTTCATCCCATTCGCGAAGATCAACTGGATTTAAACAAACCACCTTACGAACTCTACCAGGGTATCGGCTGGGTTTACAGATATCTTGAACAATTGGCTCAATGTTATTGCCAGAAACGAGGATTGCAAATTGGCGTTATTAGGACATCCAATATCTATGGTCCTTATGATAGATTTGACGATGAAAAATCACACGTTATTCCAGCCCTGATTAAGCGAGCTATGGACAAAGAAGATCCCTTTGTTGTCTGGGGCAATGGCAATACTATCAGAGACTTCGTCTATGTGGATGACCTGGTAGATGGTGTTCTGAGAGTGTTGAATGGGTATTGTATTGCAGAACCAATAAATATCAGTTATGGGACACCTGTTAGCGTCAATGAATTGGTCAAAGTGATTTTAGGAATATGTGATCATCATGTGCCTCCTCAATACGATCAGACTAAACCTACTGCTGTCCCGTATCGGGTATTGGACAACACGAAAGCAGAAAATCTTTTTGGCAAGATTGAGAAAACTCCGTTACAGGAAGGGATCCAGAAAACAGTGGATTGGTATACCTCTGACTTGTCCAGAGATTAGGACAAACGGTTGCAGGGGATATCGCGAAGCATAGTTGCAAACACATAGCTTTGCTTTGAACATTAATTAGAAGATATTTATAATAATCAAGTACTATCTTAAAAGCACAGGTATTAAACGTGCATTGTTAATCAATTTTGGTGAAAGCAGACTCGTAGATGGTGTGAAGAAATTTCTTTATAACTCTGAGTTCTCAGTGAACTCTGTGGCAAATTATTAGTTTGTGAAGAAGGATTCAAAAATTTATATTGCTGGACATACAGGCCTTTTAGGTTCTGCCCTGATTAAGAAATTAGGGCAGAAAGGGTTTAATAATATAATTACAAGAACACATAAAGAATTAGATCTTACTCGATATGACGAGGTAAAATTATTTTTTAGAAAGAACAAGCCAGAATATGTTTTTCTTGCGGCGGGCAAAACCGGAGGCATAATTGCCAACAGAACATATCCATATCACTTCTTACATGTAAATATTGCCATACAGAACAATATCTTTGAAGTTGCTAACGAATATAACGTTAAACATCTGGTTTTTTATGGTTCATCGTGTATATATCCCAGGCTTTCATCCCAACCAATAAAAGAGACAGATTTGTTTTCAGGAAAAATTGAAGAGTCAAGCGAAGGTTATGCTGTAGCAAAGATAGCAGGCTTGATAGCATGCAAGGCTTATAACACGCAATTTAATGCCAACAGATTCATTGCTCTTGTTCCCAATACAATGTTTGGTCCAAATGATCATTATAATATTAATTATTCTCATGTCTTGCCTTCCCTAATTACAAGATTTCATATTGCAAAAGAAAATAAAGCAGAAAAAATAGTTTTATGGGGAAGTGGAACTCCAAGACGAGAATTCATTTTCAGTGAAGATGTGGCTGATGCCTCAATTTTTGCAGTTAAGCATTCAAAGAAGCTTGAGAATAAGTATTATAATGTTGGTACCGGTTTTGATATTTCAATTGAGGATTTGGCAAATATGATTGCTTCTGCTGTAGGGTATAGTGGGAAGATTTATTGGGATAAATCCATGCCTGAAGGAGCACCGAGAAAACTTCTGGATAGCAATCAGTTTATGAGTTTGGGATGGAAACATTCTGTGACTCTTGAAGAAGGGTTAAGTCAGGCTTATCAGTGGTTTTTAAATGTTAATGAAAAATCGAAAGAATCGTTATGAGCAATAATTTTCAAGGGGAAGGACAATTAATTAGTCTTTTAAAGGAAAAAGCATTATTGGTGCGAAAAGAAACGTTGAAAATCCATGGAATTGCCCCTGAAACAAGAATTGCTTCATCACTTTCTGATGTTGAAATATTCGTAGCATTGTATTATGGGGGTATTCTTAAATTTGATCCAAATAATACAAATTGTGAACATAGGGATAGGTTTATAATTAGTAAGGGGCATGGGGCTATTTCATTATACCCTATATTAGCTGATTTGGGGTTCTTTGATAAAGAGAATTTGAAAAATGTATGCAGGAAAGGTTCTTTTCTGGGTGGAATTCCGGATATTATAATCCCGGGGTTTGAGACTACAAATGGTTCCTTAGGACATGGTGTTGGTGTTGCAAGTGGTATCGCATTAGCCTTGAGAAATAGGTGTTCCGATTCAAAAATATTTGTTTTGGTAGGGGATGGTGAATTATTTGAAGGTTCGGTGTGGGAAGCAATTATGTTTGCTTCCGGACAAAAGTTAAATAATCTCATATTGATAGTAGATAACAATAAGATCAGTATGCTTGATTATTGTAAAAATATTATAGATATATCTCCATTGGATGAGAAATTCAAAATCTTTAATTGGGACGTCAGAGTTGTCGATGGTCATGATATTGAAGTGGTATATAATTCATTGAAAATCTTGAAAGAGGAAAAGGGAAATCAGCCAAAAGCATTAATTGCCAATACTATTAAGGGGAAAGGAGTGCCTCAATTGGAGAAGGATGTTCTTTGCCATATACAGTCGTTGAACGATGAAGAGGTAAAAGCTGCTATTGAGGGGCTGAAATGAGTTCTGTTCCGTTAAAAGCAATGAGAACCGTCTTTTTAGATGAGATATATGAAAGGATGGATAAGAATGAAAATATATTTGTCTTATGTGCTGACTTTGGAGCTCCTTCACTAGATAAGATTAGAGAGGAATATGAGGATAGATTTTTGAATGTTGGAATTGCAGAACAAAACCTGATTAATGTGTCTACTGGGATAGCTATGGAAGGTGGTGTCATATATGCTTATGCTTTAGCTCCCTTTATTACGATGAGGGCCTATGAACAGATAAGAACAAACCTGTCGATAACTTCTCAAATAAAACCAATAAATGTTAATCTTATAGGGGTAGGGGCAGGGTTAAGTTATAATATGTCAGGCCCTACACATCATTGCCTTGAAGATATATGCTTAATGAGATTGCTTCCTAATCTTATGGTTTTCTCGCCAAGTGATTGGAAATTAGCAGAGAAATTTGTTGACTATTCAATCGATATAAAAGCTCCAAAATATATTAGATTTGATGCTAAGCCAGTAAACCAGATTTATACTGATGAAAGTGATGTGAGCTTTGAGAATGGATTTTGTGAAATAAGAAAAGGAGAAAGGGCTTG
>Ga0187833_10001019_pt1 | contig 32968 bp, 31 predicted proteins | sample ETNtaG_37_FD_167968 | JGI IMG/M metagenome (GOLD analysis project Ga0187833, IMG submission 167968) | Marine microbial and viral communities from oxygen minimum zone, Eastern Pacific Ocean - ETNP2014_SV_400_PacBio MetaG (Illumina Assembly) | ecosystem: Environmental > Aquatic > Marine > Hypoxic...
CAGTAAAGATCTGGTGAAATGGATCAAGCTGACTTAAGATATTTGGTTTTAAAAGAGAAAAATCTATGATTTTTCAATGTTCTTCAGGTTTGCATCCTGTTGAAGTTTAAATTTTGGATCTTCATTCTGAGCAGGAAAACCAGAAACTTTCTTAGCATGCAAAGATCATTCATGAGGGATCAGGCAGAGAAGACGGACACCAGGATCGTTCATGCAGGCAGGGAATCTGATGCTTATGGAGGCGGTGTTAATCCACCGGTTCATCATCTGTCTACGGTCATTTATCCAAGTGTCGAAAAACTGGTAACACGTTATGACAACATCACTCCGGATTCTCGGGTGATGACGTATGGAACGAAAGGATCTCCGACCAGTTTTGCCCTTGAAGATGCGGTTGCGGAACTCGAAGGAGGCTTCCGAAGTATTTCCTTTCCTTCTGGCCTGGCAGCTGTGGCAGGGGCTTTGATGGCATTTCTCAAAGCTGGCGACCATCTTCTGATGACCGACAGTGTCTATTTCCCCACCCGGGAGTTCTGTGATTCGATTCTCAAACGTTTTGGTGTAGAAATAACCTATTACCCTCCCTGCATAGGTTCGGACATTGAAAACATGATCCGGAAAAACACCAGGGTCATCTACACCGAATCACCGGGGTCACACACCTTTGAAGTGCAGGACATACCAGCCATTTCCAAGGTTGCACATCTGCATCAGATAAAGTTGTTGATGGACAACACCTGGGCTTCACCGGTTTTTTTCAAACCTTTTGCACATGGAGTGGATGTCTCCATCCAGGCGGCCACCAAATACATCAATGGCCATTCTGATGTCATGCTGGGTCTGGTCACTACCACCCGTGAAGACTGGGAACAACTCCGGAATTGTACCTGGCAACTGGGCCAGTGCAGTGGGCCGGATGATCTGTATCTGACTCAACGCGGGCTTCGCACTTTGGGTGTTCGCATGAAGCAACATCAAAACAACGGGCTCCAGGTGGCCGAATGGCTCAAAAGTCGTCCGGAAGTAAGGAAGGTGCTTCATCCTGCACTTCCCGATGACCCGGGGCATGCGCTTTGGAAACGTGATTTTCACGGGGCCGGCGGGCTTTTCGGGATTGAACTTGAACCCTTTGCCCCATCTATGGTGCAGGCCATGCTGAATCGTCTTAAACTCTTCGGAATGGGATTTTCCTGGGGGGGCTACGAAAGCCTTATCGTACCATCGGATGTACAAAAAGACCGCCTTTCCGGAAGTTGGCATTTTGAAGGTCATCTCTTGCGTTTGAGTGTTGGACTCGAAGATCCGGAAGATTTGATTCAGGACCTGGAACAGGGATTGTGTGAACTTGCCCCTCAAGCGGGTTCGCTTTCCTAACTGTATAGATCAGTCCCTAAAACTCGGGGATGGACGGAGGAAAACTTGAAAAACAAGAATACAGATCCTTCTGAAAAAATGGAAATCCTGATTGCGGAGGAAAACCAGGAAGCTTGTTCTGCATTGGCAGAAGTTCTGAAAAGCTGCGGACATCTGTTGAAGGTGGCACAGGACGGAGAAGAAGCACTGACTGTTTTCAGAGAGACACGTCCTGATCTGCTCTTCAGCGGGTTGACACTCCCGAAACTTGGAGGGATGGAACTTTTGAGGGAAGTGCAGTCTGATCCACGGGAAATGCTTTTTGTGATGATTTGTCCGATGAGTGATCCTGAAAAGATTCAGCAGGCTCTAAAAAAGGGGGCAGCAGATTTCTTGACCAGGCCGATTCAGGAACGGGAAGTGTTGCGTACCCTCGACCGGCTTCAAAGTTTAAAGAAAGGATTTGTTTCCTGTCCCTTAGATTCGAGTGATCCGTCGAATTCTGAATCGGTCGATTTTTCGATTCATCCCACAGACCCGAAGGCAGGACTGGTCGAGGAATCTAAAACTCTGGAAATCAAAAATGACTTCGAAAGTGTCCATTCCCTTGTCAACTACCTGAACCAGGATCTGATGAGATACGGATTGGTGGAAGATGAGGAACTACTAACGATCAATACCCTGCTGGCAGAGGCACTGGAAAATGCAATTTTTCACGGTAACCTTGAACTGCCGAAAGAGTTGCGTTTGGAAAACCCTCAACTGTTTTACGAGACCGCAAAACAGAAATCAGGAATGGAGCCGTATCAAAACCGACGTGTTCTGATTCAGCATGCAATCAGTCGGAATTCTTTCAAATACATCATTCGAGATGAAGGCAAGGGTTTTGAACATACTGAAATTCCTGACCCCACGGATCCCCAGAATCTTTTCCAGCTTCAAGGTCGGGGACTGCTGATGATTTCCCTTTTTATGGATGAAATGTTCTGGAATGAACGGGGTAATGAAATCACCATGATCCGTTACAAGAAACGAAAAAGCTGTTGATGAAAATAAATCTTTTCTTCCTTGAAGCAAATCCTTTTCCCAGCATCCAAAGGGCCATGTTCTTTCGACTCATTGTCGGGGTGTTTTTCCCCTTCTTCCTTCAGAGTTGCGGTGATGAGGCCAAGAAGATCAGAGTTCCTGCAGTGGAACTTTATCATGAGGCTTTTGTGGCCTACGAGGACGAATATTATCAGGAAGCTGAAAAGAAATTTCAGGTCCTTGTCGAAGAGCATCCGAACACTCAACTTGCCACCCTGGCTTACCTCAAAATGGGGGATCTCAACTTTAAGCGCAGCAAATGGGAAGATGCGGAGGTCAACTATCGGATGTTTCTAACACTCAATCCACAAAGCCATCTGACTCCTTATGTCTTAAACCGGCTCATCGGACTTAATTTTGAAAAAAATTATTATGGTATTTTTTTCCCTTCACGGAATTTCGACCGTAATATGGAACCGAACCGGATTATTTTGAAGGAGTACCGTCGGTTTTATCTGCTTTATCCCCAAAGTCCTTACCTTGAAGAAATCCGGGAATACCAGCATAAAGCACGGGCAGAACTCGCTGAACATGAATTTCTTGTAGGAAATTTCTATTTCCGTGGAAAACTCTTCACATCGGCAGCAGAACGCTACCTTTATCTGCTCCAGCATTACCCTGAATTTCCAAGAACGGAGGAAGTCGCACGGAAGCTGATTGTGGCCTACCGGCTCAATGGAGAGCCTATATTGGCTCAAGAAATGGAGGAAGTTTTGTCATCTTTCCTGGAAAGGCAATCATCAGCCTCTGGAAAATCATGATTTTCCGGATGCACGGATCAAGGGAGGTTTTTTTGACTGAAGAACAGGACATGATTTATTCTTTTCAGAAAGGATATTGGCTGAAAGGGGTTCTGGTACTTTTAATCATTGTCCTGGTGAATGGATGTGCTGCCCTCCAGCTTTCGAGGGATCCCGAGGAAGGGGAATCCACACAACAGACCCAGGAGATCTTGGTTGCAGAAAATCAACAGGAACTGGAACATCTGATCCAGGAAAATGCCAACCTCCGTGAAAGTCTTGGAAGGCTTGAACAGGATCTGAAAGAACTGAATAAGCGGATCAAACAGCAAAAGCAGGACTTTTCCATGGTCCAGGAACAATGGGAGACCAATTTCGCTCTGTTGGAACGTTCAGTTGGTTCGACTCTGGAAGAGCTTGAAAAAAAAGCAGCTCAGCGAAGAGAAATGACTCCTGTCGTGATCGGTCAGGATGCTGGAAATTTAGAGGATCTCTCTGCTGCAGAGGCCGAAAATGTGGAAGAAATTCCTCTTCCTGTGATCGTAACCTATTCCCTGAAACAGGATAATTCAGAGCGCGAAATCCTATCTCAGGAAGAGGGGCAGAGCCTGAATAACCTGGAACAGATCCGAGATGTCCCGGAAGACGAGGAGCCGGGTTTTGTCGAGTCTGTGGAGTTGAGACCGGAGGACCTGGAAGATCCGATTCCTTTGGAAGATGCAGCGGAAACCGCAATTCAAGTTGCGGCCAATTTGAGCTCGTCCAAATCCAGGGCACAACAGACTCAGGCCAATGTAACAGAACCCCAGGAGCAGGAATTTGAAGACCCGGACCTTTCTGAACCTGAAAATCCTGTCATCCTCATCCGTCACCCCGGGGTGAAAAAAATCTACAATCAGGGCATGAACGAGGTTATTCAGCGTAAACATGAAAAAGCCATCCGAATCTTTGAAAACTATGTCGAAAGATTCCCAGAAGACCTGGACAGTGATAATGCCCTCTACTGGATCGGGCATTCGTATTTTCAACTGAAACAGAACCAGAATGCAGAGCGCGCTTTTCGGAAAATTCTGACACGTTATGTGCACCGCCCTACCAGTCAGGGTTACAAGACTCCGGATGCGATCTACATGTTGGGCAAGATTTCAGAAAGACGTAGTGATCTTGTTGCAGCAGATTACTATTACCGTACGGTCATTGCGCGTTACCCGGGTTCCGTTGCTGCAAAAAACGCAACACGTGATCTTGGACGCCTGTCTCAGTAAAGCAGGAAAGACCTGAGGATCTCGATTCCCATCAAGGCGGCAACAATGGAAATGTCGAATCCTGCAATCGGTGGAAGGACTTTGCGCAGAGGATTCAGCACAGGTTCCACCATGCTCTCTAAAAAACGGAACACAGGATGTCTGGGGTCTGCAATGACCCAACTGAGCAGAGCATAGATGACGAGCATCAGGCTGAAAAGCCTGAGCAGTGTTGCAAGCACATGGACGAGGGAGTCACCGTACGATTCCATAACTCGTTAGGATGAAATTAAACTGGCAGCAAGAGTTTGTTGAGTCTTCTATAGGACTTGGAAAGATTTGAAATGGATTCTTTATTTTGACATTATCCCGATAAAAATCAATCACCTCTATTAGGAATACCCATGATTACAGAAGGAAGCTCAGCTCCAGATTTCAGTCTCCCTGATCAGGATGGCGTTCAAAGGACACTCAAAGACTTTGCAGGGAAATGGCTTCTACTGTTCTTTTATCCCAAAGACGACACCCCTGGTTGAACGATTGAAGCCAGGGCTTTCGGCGAAAGCCTGCAAAAGTTTGAGGAAATGGGTGCTGTTGTTTTTGGAGTGAGTCAGGACAGTGTAACGAGCCACAAGAAATTCAGGGACAAATATGGATTCCCCATAAACCTGTTAGCTGATCCGGAAAGAGAGATGTCTGGAGAATATGAAAGCATTAAAAAACGAAAAAGCTTCCTCATTGATCCTCAGGGAAACCTCATAAAAATCTACCCCAAAGTAAAACCAGCGGATCATGCCAAGGAGGTGATTGAAGATCTTGTCCGGATTCAAGCCGAATCCTAGTGAGGGGAAAATTTCTGAACGGTTTTTGGATTGTTGTAAATATCCGACTAATAAACCAAAACTCTCCATGTTGAGCATGAGGCAAAAATGAAGGGCCGTCTCCTTCTCCTGGTTTATATTCCCACTCTGTTGTTCCTGTCCACGTTGGGAATTCATCTGATTGAATATCAGTTGATGGACAACGAAAAGTATAGGTACATCTGGGATTGTCTTTACTGGACGATGGTGACGATATCAACAGTAGGATTTGGAGACATCCATCCCATTCATACCCCTGGTAGAATTTTCACCTTATTTGTTATCGCTGGAGGTGTTGTTGGATATTCTCTGGTGATATCCCTGATCACTTCCCGTTTTGCCCAGTACCATTCACGCCGTGAACGCGGACTGGATTCTGCGGACATCAGCGATCATATCCTCATCTGTTCCGATGATCCGAATTGGATGACTGAAATCCTGATCCAGATCCGTGATTTTGAGGACACCGAAAAGATCGTCCTGATTGCCCCCTTCGAGGAACATCCTCTACTCACCACCCCCTTTAAAAATCTGATCTGGATCTCTGGTGATGCCTACAAAATGGAGCTGCTTGTAAAGGCTTCAGCAGTTAAAGCGAGGATTGCCTACGTCTACTACCGGGAAAACAGCAATACCTTGATGACCGTGATGCAGTTGGAAACCATGAGCGGAGGTAGAATCATTACTCTGGCGCAATACATTGGAGAGGAATATCGAAAGTATTTCGAGGACGTTGGCTGTGACCATGCAGTCGATCCCTATGAACTCTATGTTCCGCTGATGATGCAGGCCTACCGATCCCAGGGGGGACCCTCATGGATCAAACGTATTGTTTACCGCCGTTTGGGTAACACACTTCACACACGTAAGCTTGAGCCGACACTGGTAGGCTTAACCTGGATGGAATATGTGATTAAATTGAAGTCAAGTCGTGGCATCATGCCGATGGCTGTTGTTGTCGATGAAGTGGTGATGATCAATCCCGATGCCGATTACGAATTGACCTTGGACGACTCGATACTTCGACTTGAACCTCCTCCTAAAAGACCCAAGGGGGATCATGATGAGGACGGAGTTCAATTGATTGGCATGGATGAAATCCCGATCGACGGGCACCTGATCATCAGTTCCGACAACCCGGTGTTTATCAAAAGACTGCTTTCAGAAATGTCACGGACTGAAATCGAGGAACCAATCAAGATCCTTTCTGAAATCAACCCCTTTGATGACAAGCCGGAAAACCTGAACATCGAATGGATTCATGGTCCTTCGAATGCCGAGGAATCTTTTCGCAAAGCCAATGCCTCCGAAGCGAAAGTGGCATTCATCGATCACCTCCATGACGGGCAAAACCTGATGGCAGTGCTTAGGCTCGAACAGGAATCGGACGGAGAGGTTTTCAGTATCTCCACTTATCATGAAAAGGATTTTGACCAGCAACTGCGACGAGTGGGATGCGATTTCTGTCTCCAGGTCGACGACCTGGTTGCCCCACTGCTTTCACAGTCTGCAGAAAACTCAGGTTTAGGCACCATGATCGAACAGATCCTCTCGGAAGAGCCGAATAGCCAAAGTCTTTTCGTCCGTAAATTGAAATTCGATTGGGTCCCCAAAAGCTGGGTTGAGACTATTTTGGAAATCAAAAAACAGTGCAACCATCTGGCGGTGGGACTTATCCGGCATAGGGAGGGCATTCTCCTGGTCAATCCCCATCCTGAGACGATGATCTATTCTGGCGATAAACTGATTTTCATTGCCCTCGAATCTGCTGAAAAACGGCAGGTGCTTTTTGAACCGAATCATGTTCTCAGCATCGTGGATGAACCACTTCTGAACGGAAAAGAGAGTTCCCGTGAAACGAAGACATCAGACGATTCGGCAGACAGACTTTTTCAAGAGGCGATGCAGCTGTCACGGAATCCGGATGATGCGATGGCCTCATACCGGCTCTTTCACCAGGCTGCGATCAAAGGTCATGCTTTGGCACAGTACAATCTGGGGATCATGATTTTCAACGGGCAAGGAGTTCCCAAAAACCGTGAAGAAGCCTATCACTGGTTCAGGGAATCGGTGCGCTCCGGAAATTCAAAGGCCAAACGCGTTCTACGCTCCATTCGGGTTTTACGTGAAATCGAAATCACCCGTGAAAACGAAGAAAATGATGATTTTCCTGAATTCAACCCGGAAATGTTGGAAGGTTTGAATGAGGATCAACGTTACTGGTTTGCCAAAACCGTGGTGGCGATGGTGATGGTGGACGAACACATTGAAATCCATGAACGTGCTTTCCTCCATTCGGCCCTTCGTTTGTTGACCAACAACCACCGGGTACAAGAACTCGAAGAAGCGATCCTTCTAGGAAGAATCCCTGATATTGATCCAATCAAACTTACAGGAGATAATCCCAAACGGATTTTAGAAAGCCTCATCAATGTTGCGACCATTGATCGTGACTTCGACCAACGGGAGGAGAAACTGTTTCGACATATCGGTGATGCCCTGGAAATCGATGATAAGTTCATCAACAGCACCATTAAGCTGGGACACACCCGGGTTCAGCAGTTCCGCGCCAACCAGCTCCGTGCCCCTAACGTTCGTGTACGCATCTGAACAGATTTGAAACTTAGGCAGCCAGTGGAGAGGCTTCAGCCTGTTTCAATTTACGATGTCGGAATTCACCCCAGATGGCAGCTCCAACGGCGCCTGCATAAATCGAGTCAATGTGAGAACGGATCTGGACCTCCAGTTTCTGATCTGAGGCCTGTTCCAAGAGAGCCTTGCACAATCCTTCATCCTGAGCCAACCCACCTGTCACCAAAACCGTATTTTCCCTGACTTTGATGGCCTTGAGCAGCTTGATAAGACGTCCTGCCATCGAAAGATGAATCCCTTTGAGGATGTTCTGGGAACTGATGCCGCGAGAAACCATGTTGATCACATCCGTTTCCGCGAGCACCGCGCAGATGGAGCTCACCGTCTCTGGATCATCGGCCTGCAGGGATAGCGATCCCACTTCATCCTGAGCGACCCCTAGGTAACGAGCAATGTTTTCAAGAAACTGTCCGGTTCCAGAGGCACACTGGCTGGTCATTTTGTAGGAAAGTACTTTACCGTGTTCATCGATGCTGATGGCCCGGCCATGAAGAGCCCCGATGTCCACCAGTGAACGTGCTGAAGGTTCCAGAAACGATGCCCCCCGTGCATGGGTTGTCATCGAATAAAAATGACCTGTTCTGAAATCAACATTCTCCCCCTCACCTGTTGTAGCAACATACTCGACTTCTTCAGGATCGATATCGGTTTTTTTCAACAACCAACGGTAATCTTCTTCTGCCAGTTGGTTTGGATCGCGCTTTCGAATACGACTGGTGTGCTTGGCAAGCCATTCGATGGCCCCCTCTTCAATGCGGAAAAGGACGCTTTTTATGGAATTGGTGCCGATGTCGATCCCTGCAGTAATGGTCATGCGTGTTCCTCCATTGCTCGATGTGCAAAGGTGGCGGCTCCCAGTGCCCCGGTATAGATCGATCCCGGGTCGATGTTGACCGTCACTTCTCCATAATTTTCTTGAATCAATCCCTTTAGTGCCATCACGGCAGCCTCGTTGTTAGCGACTCCTCCTGTGAAAGTGAACTGATCGCTGATTCCTCCTGAACGTGAAAGCAGGGACATAGCACGCAGGATGATCGCACGGTGTAATCCTGCAAGAATGTCCTCGCGTTCTTCTCCAAGTGCCAAACGGTCGCGTAGTTCAGCGCCTGCAAACACAGTACACGTGGAGTTGATCCTAACTTTCCTGGTGGCCTTCATGGCCATTGGCCCGAGTTCGTGAAGTCCGACATTCATTTCGTCGGCGATGTAGCCCAGGTAGCGCCCGCAACCTGCAGCACAGCGGTCGTTCATTTGAAAACTGCTGACGATTCCGGATGGATCGACCTGGATTGCCTTGGTGTCCTGTCCTCCAATGTCGAGCACGGTACGGGTTTCTGGATACATGATGTGCGCACCCAGGCCATGGCAGAGAATTTCTGAACGGATATGGTCTTTCGAAAAAGGAAGTCGGGCACGTCCATAACCGGTTCCAACCACATAACTCTCTTCCAGTTCGATGTTGTATGCCTGTTCGACCTTTTCAAGAATGATGTTTTTTTGAGACTCAAGTTCTGGTGTGACTTTGAGCATGCGTTGCAAGGCTTGAAGCATCATCATACGGGCATCACCCTCACCAAAATGATTTTCCACTTCAATGATCGAACGGTCATAGACGTTCAGCAACAAGTCGAAGGAAAGCCCGAGTTCCCTGGCGCTGGCCTCACCAATGGCTAGGTACCGGGAACCGGCAATGTCTCTGAAAAAATCTGATTTCCGGGATGCACCGGGCGCAAACAATTCGGGTGCCTCCTCTCGGAGTTGATGGAAGATTTTACGTAGGGCATCTGCGATGATGGTCTTTTCACGGCTGGCAAATCGGTTTCCGGAAGCATTCGTATGGCAAACCGATTCCAGGTCTGCTAATTGTTCCATGAATTGTTCTAGGCGAAATGTGCGTTCCAGTCCTGAAAGAAATTCTTCAAGGTTTTCAAACAGTGTTGAGACCGGTTCCAACGACTGCCGAACCAGGTTGATCCTTGTATTGACCAGTGCCTCTTCTTTGGCAACAGACGCTGCAATATCATAGTTGGATCGTGAATTGGTGATGCCTCTTCCCAGAATCTGCTGCTCTTCATCCAGAATCAGTGCTTTAGTGGTGGTAGATCCTAAATCGATCCCGACGAAGCACTTCATGCTGCCACTCCTTCGGAAAAACCACCTCCACGTTTTTGGTTGATCATCTGAAAATAACTCTCCAGACGGTTTTTGACGTTGGCTCCTGAAAAATACCTTGGATCAACCAAGTCGGTTTCAATAAAAGCTCCGGGTTTGCCTGTGCGTTTTTCAACTTCACGCAGGAGCAGTAGTTGGCCTGCAGAGAAACTGTTGCAGCTTTTGATCGAATTGATCAACAGTCCGTCTGCCTGATAATCCTCAACATAATTGGAAAGCATCTCGGCACGACTTGGCAGGTTGAGGTTGGTGTAGCAACCGAGGCAGTAGTCTGCCATTGATTCCAGGGGGTGATCTGGATCATGCCGGAATCCAAAATCATAGACTCCTCCGACTTTGGTGTAGGTACTCGCCACAACCACGGCTCCTTCTTCGTAGAACATCTTCCAGAACTCGCGGAAGCTGGTCCAGTTTGGCGGTCCCTCCACCACCAGACGGTATTTTTCATCCTTCATCTCCCCATCCGGAGTGATCGGTCCCTCTCCCTTTTCAAGGCGTTCTGCAATTTCTGATCGAAGGGTACGGTAGTATTCACTGGCATCCTCTGTTCCCCGGAAAGCAGTAAAAATGGGACCGATGTAATAAACACCACCGAAATAGGCATCGATCGGCGAAGGCCGGTTTTTGGCAGTTTGAAGAACCCAGACCAGGTCTTCTTCAGACTTGGCGGATTCACGCATGTATTCACGGAGACGGTCGATATCGAATTTGACTCCGCTGACCCGTTCCAGAGTCGGGATGACTTCCTCCCGAAGTTGTTTGACGACATAATCACGCATGTTTTCGTTGATCGTTCCGTCTCCCTGATAGGGAATGTGAAGCATTGATGTTTCGCAGTCATACTGCTCCCGAACCAGTTCGAACCACTTCATGAAGGTGAAACAACCTGTGTAGGAAAGCAGCAGCAGATCCGGCTTCGGCAGGGTTTCTCCCGTCGGACCGATATTCCCCTGAGCCATCATTCCAAGGTCCGCCTTGACGTAGGTACAGACGTCTTCAGAATGTCCGGATCGTTCGGCTTCCATGATCATCCGTCCGGTTTTCTTGCGCATGCCGTTCTGCAGGGCATTGATTTCGGGAAGGTTGCGTGCCATGTCGAAGCACATCAGCAGTTCATTGATGTTGCCGGGAACAAAGGTCGATACGACTTTTCTTCCTTGCTGAGGAGCCTGGGCGAGTTCATGGAAATTGGCTGAAATCATTTGCTTCTGCTTTTCCATGGAATCTTCCTTGATTGCATCGGGTGGAGTCATTTGGCTCATTGTTGCTCCTTTCTATTGATGAAGTTGAAACTGAACCGGTTGCAGATCCCGGATCGCAAACAGGCTTCAGTCAAATCCCAGAGGTTTGGTTGCATCATGTTCATGGTCAGGCACTCCAGAGCTTGATGGAATCTGCAAAAGTTCCAGCCTGTTCACGAATCGGCTGCATCTGTCCTGAATTTTCAGCATATTTGAATGCAGTGTAAGGTATGTTTTCTTCTGCCAGACAGTTCTGCAGCATCGGCCGGTCGAGCAAAGCCGGGTCACAAAAACTGGGTGCGGCAAAAATCACTCCTTCCGCCTGGTTTTTCCGAACGGCTTCCACCAGATATTGTCCCTTGTCAGACGTTACCGGCACATACTTGGCAGAAGTCTCATTGGAGTGGTTGAGAAAACCGTCCGCCAGGTTTTCCAGAGGATCTCCAGAAGTTGGCACATCCTCGAGAAGCCAGCGTGTGACAAGCATGAAATCATCATCCACGATGTAGCATCCGGCCATTTCGATGGATCGGATCAAATTCAAAGGAGGCTGTTCACAGAAAACTCCACTGACGACAACCCGGCAGTTATCCCGCATCACCTGTTCCTCCTTCTCGACGGCTGAAATGTAATCCCGGATCAGTTGGGTATGTTCCTCCACAGGCAACACCATTCCGGCCCGGATGACGAGGTAGACATCCGGACTGGGGGTTTTCCAGGGGCGTTTTGCACGATAGTGATAAAGGTCCTGAATCGCTCTTCGGTTTTCATTGTAGACTTCGATCGATTTCCATAAATCATCTGGACTGATCTGCTTTCCTGAAAGCTTTTCAAGATCACTCAGCAACTGCTTCAGTTCATTGACGTAGTAACTTCCTCCGATGTCCCTGGCGTAGTTTTGGGGGACATCGAAATAGCGCACATACTTGTCTTCGAACATCAGTTGCCACATGCCTGATAGGTTGCGGATCACATCACAGATGCTGGGAAACAGCATGCCGTCCAGAACGTCGAGCCTTCCTGTCAAACCGAGTTCGATGGTGGATCTTGGAATGCGGCAAATGTAACTCTGGTAGTAGGCATCCCCCTGGATGACTTCCAACTGGTCTCCTCCGCCGAGGATCCCCACCGGCAGCATTCCTGCTGCATGGATGATTTCTCTCGGGACGTAAACGGGCATATAGCCGATCACCTTTCGTCCCTTTTCTGCAGCTTTCCATTCTCGTACCTCTGAAAATTCAAGATCATCGAATAGCCGACGGCAGCGATCGACGATGGCCGCGCTACCACCATTTTGAAAGTTGTTCATTTCAACAGTCCTCCCATTTTGGGGGACGCTTTTCGAGAAAGGATTGCAACCCTTCCACGGCGTCTCCGGTTTTCATCAATTGCTCAAGATACAGTTCCTCAACGGCCGATAGTTTACGTTTCAGATTTCCAATCACCCCTTTGCGGGCAGCTAGAACTGCATGGCGCAGAGAACTCGCACTTTTTGATGCCAGATGCTTCTGGAAGTAGACCCGTGCCGCTTTTTCAGGATCCTCATCGACTTGGTTCAGAAGTCCGATCCGCAAGGCTTCATCAGCCCCCACACTGCGTCCTGAAAAAAGCAGGTCTTCTGCATTCGACTGACCGATACGCCATGGAAGCAGACAAGAAGCTGCCGGAGCGATCACTCCCAGCATGATTTCCGGCTGTCCCATCTGGGCATCTGGTGCGGCGTACAACTGAGATCCTGCACAGGCCAGTTCGAGCCCTCCGCCAAGACACTGGCCTCGGATGACGACCAGCACCGGGTAGGGAAGACCAAGCATCTTCAGCAGCAGTTGGTGGAAATCATGCAGCATGGCCTCACACTGTTCCGGAAGATGTTCCTCAACGCTGGCCCCAAAACTGAAATGCGGACCTTCTGCATCCAGCAGGAGGCCACGAAGTTTTGGATTCCCGGAATGTTTTTCGAGTTCTTCTGAAATAGCCCTGATCATTTCGGAATCGAGGATGTTTGCCTTGGGACGTGCCAGTCTTAGGCGGAGCAATGTCCCATTCTCCTCGATCCAGGAGCCTACAGGATCCGTCATGATGCTTTTCGATCCAGCCCAGGCATCAGTGCATCGGTGAATTCCTCCGACCAACGCTGTCCCTGGGCAAGTGCACGGCGCAGGGCGACAAAGTCCACTTCCCGTTGGGTTTTTGTTCCTTCATTGAAAGCCCTGAACCCTGCTCTTGCTTCGGTCATCATGTTGTTCGCAAGCCACGCGCGTGCATCTTCCTTGTTGCGATTCCAGGCTTCGAGTTTAGGCTTTCTCAGTTCCTCGACAGTTTTGGTCATGCAGTCCGGAAACGTATAGAGCAGTTTGGTACAGAGAGCCTCGACGGCTTCATCCAATAAAGACAGATCCGTCGTTCCACTTTTCAGCAAAGTCTTGGCCTCGGTCAAGGCCTCTCCAGTTTTGTTCTCACCATAAGCAAAACAGCCCCATGGATCGAACATCTGCTGTGTCTCCACCAGAGGATTTGGCAGCCACTCGCCTTCAACCCTCAAGGCAGGAACGATTCCACTGATCATTCCATTGAGATAAACCTTGTGTGCTGACCAGACTTCGCAGAGCGTTCCGGATTCCATGGCCTTTTCTCCTGTCATCATCACCGGCAGAAAGTCTGTCGAACCGCCGATGGGAGCTGACCCATGTTTGGGACCTGCCTGGCCGAATCGGGCCAGATCCTGTGCGATCGAAAAATCACAGGCCATCCCGATTTCCTGGCCCCCTCCGACACGCATTCCATTGACCCTGCATACGACTGGTTTGTCGCAGGACAGGATGGATGAAACCATATCGTTGAAAAGCCTCATGTATTGTCGATACTCCTGTGGCCTGCCTGCATAATACTCGGCATATTCCTTGGTGTTTCCTCCGGTGCAAAAGGCTCTGTCCCCACTGCCGGTGAAAACTACGGCAACACTGTCACGTTCATTGGAAGCCTTGCGGAAGGCGAGGATCGCACCCTTGACCATCTCGGTGGTGTAGGAATTGTACTGTGCGGGATTATCCAGCGTGATCCAGATGTTGAAGAGACCTTTGACGGCCTGGCCATCCGAACCAAGCACAGGTTTTTTTTCATACAGAATTCCTGGAAAATCCTGTCCGGAATCAAAATTATGATCTTTGTAGTTGAAATCCGACTCGGTTGTCATTGTTAGTCCTTTGTGTGTTCATGGAACCAGAACAGCACGCTTCGTGAGTTCGTGCCGTTGGGCTGCATTGAAAATATTCTGGATTGAATCCAGAGGGTACTGCTCAACGAAAGGAGCCACTGCAACGCTTCCGTTCATCACGAGTTCTAGAGCTGCGGGATATAGTTCAGGGGCACATCCCCAGTTTCCCAGGGCACGTGCGTCAAAGGCCATCAGGTTTGACAATCGAAGTTCAAACCGATCCATGGTGAATCCAACCACACAAAGTGTCCCCCCATGGGTAAGAAGACCGAATGCGGTTTTTTGACCTGCAACGCTTCCGGAACATTCAAAGAGGTACCATTCCTGTGCAGGAAGTCCTTGATTTTCAGCAAATTCGAGAATCCTTTTTTTAAATTCCCGTCCTTCCACCTCACGTGCGTCAAGGGCCAAGGCCGCACCGTTTTGCCGAACGCTTTCAAGCCTGCTCGCATCAATGTCGATCGCCACCACTGAAGCCCCTAGTGCTGCACAGATCTGCACGGCATAGCCTCCAATGCCTCCTGCTCCAATAACGACCGCTAAATCACCCTTTCCAATTCCTGAACGAACTGCAGCTTGATAAGGTGTAGTGACCGCGTCTGCGATCACCGATACATCGGCTAGAGTCAATCCAGCAGCTTCAAGTTTTGTCTCATCCACTTCGCATAGTCCATATTCTGGGACCCTAACGTGGGAAGCGAATCCACCCTGAATGTCATTGCCTGGCATTTTCTGGCTACGGCAGATGGTTCCTCGCCCCCTGAGGCAGAGACCGCATTTCCCACAGGGAATGACAGCCGGTATGATCACTTTTTTCCCCACCCAGCTTTCTGCACCTTCACCTGCTTCAAGAACCAGTCCGCTGATCTCATGTCCTAAAATTAAAGGAAGAGGGTGGTTCGGACGGACTCCATCAAAATAATAGCCAAGGTCCGTATGACAGACTCCGCATCCGGACACCTCGACTAAAACCTCTGCCGACACCGGAGAAGGTAGATCAAACTCCTTTCTCACCAGGGGTTTCCCTGCTTCCTCCATTTGCCATGCGTAGCCCTTCTGCATCATTTCTCCTCTTGATTATGATTAAAGTGGTATTGTTGTACCTGTTTCGAGATTATACTGAAATCGGTGCCTGTCAAGAAAAAAATATAAATAAGTACCAAAATACATCTTTTTACTTGAAAAAATTGAATGACGGGCTCAGGATGGAATGAATTCATGAAGATGAACAATTCTTCAGAGGAGGAACATGGATATTCTTCACCCTTCCGGATGGATACCTCCGAAGGGTTATTCAAATGGAGTTGTGGCCGATCCAGGTCGCTTGGTTTTTATCGCGGGTCAGGTTGGCTGGGATGCTCAACAATGTTTCCAAAGCAATGACCTTGTTCCGCAGTTTGAACAGGCATTGAGTAATGTTTTGGAAGTGTTATCCGTAGCGGGGGGGAACCCGGAACATATCTGCAGGATGACGGCATACTGTACCGAGAAAGATGTTTATCTCTCTCATCGTCAAGAACTTGGTCGACTCTGGCAGCGGTTGATGGGAAAACATTATCCTGCAATGAGTATGATTTTTGTTTCTGATTTGTTGGATCACCCTGGGAAGATCGAACTAGAAGCAACCGCGGTGGTTCCTCATTAATGCAAGGATGTTTTTCCTGTGGTTGAGTATGAAGAAGATGAGAGAAATCGGAGAGGAAAGCAGATCTACCCTGACCGATAATTCCAGATTCATGAAGCATTCCTTGGAATACAGAAATAGGATTTCTCAGAATGCATAAAAAATGATTAAGGTCTTTTTTTTTGACATCCCCAAGGAATTCCTTTAATTTTGATTTTTTTATCGACGGGTATTGTGCCAGTTGAAAACAAAAATATGCTTTGAAATGAGGAGATCTATGAATAAGAAAATATTAGGAGTTCTGATCGTATTTGGGCTTATGGGCTCACCGCTTTATGCCGAGAAAGTGAAAGTTGGATTCATGACCACTCTCTCGGGACCAGCCGGCATCATCGGTAAACAAATGAAGCATGCTTTCCAATTGGGATTGGATCACATTGGCAATGCCTTTGGTGGAATGGAAAGTTCTGTCATCTATGGAGATGATCAACGTAAACCCGATGTTGCCAAGCAACTGGCCGACAAGATGGTCAAGAAACATCAAGTGCATTTCGTCACAGGAGTCATCTGGTCGAATTTGCTGGTCGCGATCCATGGACCAGTCACACGTTCCAATACATTTCTTGTCAGTGCCAACGCAGGTCCCTCGACGGTTGCAGGCAAGCGCTGTTCTGAGAATTTCTTTAATGTTTCCTGGCAGAATGACCAAACTCCTGAAGCGATGGGTAAATACCTTCAGGATAACGGCATCAATAATGTCTACTTGATGGCCCCGAATTATCAGGCGGGAAAGGATATGCTGGCAGGTGTGCAACGTTATTATAAGCGCAAGATTTCCGGAAAGGTTTTCACTAAACTGGGACAGAAGGATTTCCAGGCTGAAATTTCTACCCTTCGTGCATCAAACCCTGGAGCAGTTTTTGTCTTCCAGCCCGGAGGAATGGGGATCAATTTTGTGAAACAGTACAACCAGGCAGGTTTGATGGGTTCAGTTCCACTTTACACGGCATTCACCGTGGATGCGGTTTCCCTTCCGGCCCTCAAAGGTTCAGCAGTGGGAGTGTTGGGAACCCAAACTTGGAGTCCTGATCTGGATAATCCAGTCAATCGCAGATTTGTACGTGATTTCCGCAAAAAATATGGTTATATCCCATCCTTCTATGCGGCGCAGTCTTATGACCTGGTCCGTTTCATCGATCACGCCATCCGTGTTGCAGGAGGGATTTCAGATCGGGACGCATTGCGTGATGCAATGCGTTTGGGAGGCTACCCTAGCACCCGTGGGAATCTGCGTTTCAACAACAACCACTTCCCAATTCAGAATTTCTACCTGCGTGAAGCGGTCAAAGACTCCGATGGAAGTTATACCACCAAGATCATCGACACCGTCTTCACCGATCACGGAGACAATTACGCCAAAGACTGCCGGATGAAATGGTAAGTCCGTTTTCACAAGCCTGGCAGAATCTCCAAAGGCTTGTGAGACAAGGGCGTCAACTCACCCAAAGGACTCCGGACTGAAAAGACATGGGACTGCTGCTAATTGAGCAAGCATTCAACGGTCTTCAGTTCGGAGTGATGCTGTTCCTGATTGCCGCTGGACTGACCCTGGTCTTCGGCATCATGGACTTGGTCAACCTCTCCCACGGTTCATTGGTGATGGTCGGAGCTTATCTGGCGACGACCTTGATCGAATGGACCGGATCCTTCCTGCTCGGAATTCTGTTTGCACTGCCTGCTACGTTTCTTGTCGGAGTGGTGGTGGAAGTTTTGGTGTTGAGGACTCTTTATGAGCGGGATCATCTGGACCAGGTTTTGGCCACCTTCGGGCTGATCCTTTTTTTCAATGAAGTGATTCGCATCGTCTGGGGGCCTGCCTCGCTCTATTCCGGTCTGCCCGAAGGTTTATCTGGTCATGTCGAAATCCTTCCCGGTGTTCCCTATCCCACTTTTCGCTTGATGATCATACTGGCTGGGTTGCTGGTAGCAGTTTTGATTTATGTCATCGTTGCCAAAACGAGGCTTGGCATGCTCATCCGTGCCGGAGCGAGCAATCGTGAAATGGCGGGTGCACTCGGAGTCAACATCCGTATGCTGTTCACCCTGGTCTTCGGTCTGGGTGCCAGTTTCGCAGGACTCGCCGGGATGATGCTGGGGCCCTTGACGAGTGTTGAACCTGGCATGGGAGAACCTCTTTTGATTTTGGCCTTTGTTGTGATCATCATTGGTGGGATCGGTTCCATCCGTGGAGCCTTCATGGCCTCTATTTTAGTCGGCCTTGTGGATACCCTCGGGCGGGTTTTCCTGCCTATGCTGTTGAGAAGCATGGTTGCTGATTCCACTGCCGACGGGGTGGGACCCGCACTCGCTTCTATGCTGATCTATATCCTGATGGCCGGAATTCTTGTCATTCGTCCGCGAGGGCTCTTTCCCGCTCGAACCGGTTAACCGCTGATTTTTCCATGAGTGCTGATAAACTCTGGATCACGTGGGCAGGTATGGCCTTGCTGGCGCTCATTCCCATCCTGATCCAGGTGTTCGAACTTCCGGTTTTCTACACGGAGATGTTTTGTCGGATCATGATCCTTGCCCTCGCCGCAATGAGCCTCGATTTGATTCTCGGTTTTGGAGGAATGGTCAGTTTCGGACATGCGGTTTATCTTGGAATCGGATCTTACACCGTGGGGATTTTCAGTTTTTACGAAATCGATAACGGTTTCATCCAATTCCCTGCAACCCTGGTGATTTGTGGAATTTTTGCCCTGCTGATTGGAATGATGAGTCTGAGGACGAGTGGCGTTTATTTCATCATGATCACTTTGGCTTTTGCACAGATGGTTTTTTTTCTTGGCATCAGCCTCGAAGAATTCGGAGGTGACGACGGAATGCCCGTTTATCGCAGTGAGTTCGGTGGATGGATCGATCTTAATGATCCCCTCAGTTTTTACTACTTCGTTTTTGCCATACTGCTGCTGTTGCTTTTCCTCTGCCACCGCATCATCCATTCCCGTTTCGGGATGGTTCTTCAAGGCTGCAAATCGAATGAAGCACGGATGCAAGCCCTGGGGTTTCCAACCTATCGTTACAAGCTTGCAGCATTTGTCATCTCCGGAATGATCTGCGGCATTGCCGGAGCGCTTTTTGCCAACTGGAATGAATTTGTCTCGCCTGCAATCATGCACTGGACCCGATCCGGAGATTTATTGATCATGGTCATTCTCGGCGGTATGGGGACCCTCTTTGGGCCGGTATTGGGAACGGTGCTGTTTCTGCTTCTTGAAGAATACCTTCCTGAGTGGATGGATGCCTTGTTATTCCCGGGTGCTGGAGAACACTGGATGGGAGTAATGGGCCCCTTGCTGATTCTGCTTGTTCTATTCGCCCGTGGAGGGATTCATTCACTGCTCGGCCGCTTGAGAATCAGAAATGGCTGAAATATTACTCAAAACCGAGAAGCTGACCAAATCCTTTGGAGGCCTGGTTGCAATCAGCGAGCTTTCCATGGAGGTTGAAGAAGGAGAGATACACGCCGTAATTGGGCCCAACGGGGCCGGGAAAACCACCTTGATCGCCCAACTTTCGGGATCCCTCAGACCGGATTCCGGAAGTATTTTTTTCCAGAATCAGGACATTACCCAACTTCCAGAATACCGCCGAAGTTCCCTGGGACTGGCCCGCTCCTTCCAGATCACGAGTGTGCTCCAGAATTTTTCCGCACTGGATAATGTCGCACTTGCCGTTCAGGCCCAGGCTGGTCACTCATTTCGGTTCTGGAGCAAAGCCCGGAAGGCAACCGATCTGAGAGAGCCTGCCCTCAATGTGCTAGAAAAAATTGGTCTTTCTGAACGGGTGGATGTTCCTGCCTCAAGTCTCAGCCACGGAGAGCAAAGGCAATTGGAGCTGGCGATGGCGCTTGCAACCCGACCGAAAATGCTTTTGCTCGACGAACCCATGGCCGGGATGGGGGTTGAGGAAAGTCAGCGCATGGTCGAGGTCTTGGCGGAACTAAAGGGAACACACACACTGGTGCTCATCGAACATGATATGGATGCCGTCTTTGCCCTGGCCGACCGCATCACGGTTCTTGTCTATGGACAGTCCATTGCTTGTGACACCCCCCCAAACATACGTTCCAACCCTGAAGTCCGAAAAGCATACTTGGGTGAAGGCGAAGAATCCTCTGAAACATTTGTGGATGAATAACCTGAAACAGTTCTATGCCTGAGTTGCACTTTGAAGCATTGCATCCCGACTTTGGAGCAAAAGTGACGGGGTTGTCATTCACAGATAGACTGAGTCAAGAGATCGTTTCAGAAATTCAAAAGGCGATTGATCAGTATTCACTCCTCCATTTTCCGAACCAGAAGATGAACGATGAATCCCACATGGTCATTACACGATGTCTGGGTGAACCTGAGGCAGAACACGTGACTTACGGCAAGACCGGAAAGATCGTTTATTTTGGAACGGTTGGCAACGTGATGGATGACGACAGTAAAAAGGATGGAACGGATCCGAGCACGCTTTACCAGAAAGGAAATGAACTCTGGCATTCGGATTCTTCATTCAGAAAAATACCATCATACTTCTCGATCACCCATGCCTATGAAGTTCCAGGTGAAGGAGGTGAGACCGAGTTTGCAAGCATGCGCTCTGCCTATGCCCGGCTGCCTCGGGAAAAGCAGGAAAAAATCGAAAACCTCAGCTGTATCCATGATTATGTTTTTTCACGCAGCCCTGTCGCTCCAGTGAACCCTAAGCACGCGGCTTCCTTGCCACCGGTGGAGCATAAACTAGTCAGGACCAATCCTGTGAATGGACTGAAAAACTACTTTGTCGGTTCCCATGCCCGTTCTGTGGTAGGCTGGCATGGGGTCGAAAGCCGGAAACTGCTCGATGATTTGCTGGAATGGTCGACTCAACCAAAGGATGTTTATTCCCACAAGTGGGCAGCAGGTGACACGGTTGTCTGGGATAACCGTTGCTTACTTCACCGTGGGGCAGGCTATAACGCAGATCGCTGGCGTCGCAGGATGCGTCAAACGCGTGTTGCGGGGAAAGTTTCTACACTTGAGGAACCGTAACCTCTGCTGCCTGATGTACTGACATTGATCTGAATTTGAGGATGCTGCTGAAAATCATGCTGGTATTGTCTGTTCTGCTTGGAACAAGCGGAATGATTTTTCTTCAATTCTATGCAGAAGCTCAGGAAGCATGTGAAAGGATCAGTGATCAATGTGTAGATGCAGGATTTGCCTGGGAGGCATCCGGGAAACTGATGCTTCTAACGGCGATCTTCACGGTCATTACGGGGCTCATGAACCTGTTTGTCCATCATTTGAAGGAGAGGATGTCAGAAACAGAAAGAAAACGAGGCTGACTCGGCAGAAGGTTTTTTAGAGTTTTCTCGTATTTTTTTCTGCTCCGGCGTAGAGGACACTCCTCAAAGCCTGGGTGGCCTTCTCATGGAATTGGACGGCATCAGGGTCAAAGTCGTTTCTGGGGACAGGAGTCGGTTCGAAATGCTTGAAATCATCCTGACCGCGGACCAGTGCGGCACTGTCCCAATTGCCCACAATCTGTTTTGTATCTGGAGGCATGTAGTGCATCGAAATTCCTATCCGGCGGTCATCCGAATCATTGGGACCTGATGCATGGGCAATGCGATAATTATGGATCGACATTTGCCCCGCTTCAAGAGGCATCAACACGGATTCTGATTCATCAACGCCTTCCGAGATTTCCTGACCGCGTGTCAGCATGTTATCATGATGATAGCGATCATCATGGGGCAACACCTCCCCCCGGTGTGTCCCGGGCATCACCCTCATGCATCCGCTTTTCTGGGATGCTGGTGATAGAGCAAGCCAGGCAGTCAAAACATTTTCACTGGATAAACCCCAGTATCGGGTATCCTGATGCCATGAAACAAAACTTTGGGAATGGGCTTCCTTGATCCAGAAGATGGTGTTCCAGCAGAGGATATCAGAACCGATCAGGTCTTCAACAGGATCCAGAATACGTGGATCACGGATCAGATCATCCAGCCATTTGAAGAGCAGGTGTGATTTGTTCCGCTGAGACGCCTCCAGTTTACCATCTTGGGTCGCTTCAAAGGACTCCAGTTTTTCACGACACGTTTTCAATTCTGAGTCGGAAAGCACCTCAACCGGAAACACATAGCCGAATTTCTCAAAATCCTCGATTTCGTTCTGATTGAATGGGCTCATGGGGATCCTTTCTTATCCGGATTAAATCAATGCCAAACTCTCAACCACTGGCTAAGATAATCCATCAGTCCCTGGCATTCAATGCCTTAAATCTTGATGGGAGTTGTGAAAGGATCATTCAAATTCGCTCTGTTGAATGGATTCTTAACTAACAGAAAATAATTTATATCCGTGAGTCATGGGAGCAGAGATCTGCTCCCACCTTGGTATTATCCCATTTTCAGTACGATGGCTGCTGCAGTATCCCCAGCTGCACAGCCCGCAACCAGCAGATAACCACCACCCAGCAAGGCCAATTCTTCGATGCCTTCGATGATCAAACGTCCGACGGTCGGCCCCTGGGGATGTCCGAAAATGAGGGAGCAACCGTAATTGTTCATCATCTCTGCATCCAGTCCAAGCGTTTGGGCCAGATAAAGATCGTTGGCAGCAAAGGGGTTGTGGGTTTTGATGACCTTCAAATCTCCGGGTGTGAGATCGGCACCTTCAAGCGCCATCTGTGATGCAGGAGTGACTGCCATCGCCATGTGCGCTTTTTTGGCACGGGCGTATCCGTATGACAGAATCCGGATAATCCGGTTTGGGTCTTCACTCAATTCCATGGCCTTGTCCCGGGTGGTCAGTGTCAGCGCACATTGTCCATCCGCAGGATGCGTCTGGGTTCCAAAAGTGTGAACGCCGTCGGGGATGACGGGACGAAGTTTAGCCAGACCTTCAGCGGTGCTTTCCATCACCCCTTCATCGGCGTCCACCGTGAGGGTTTGCTTTCTGGAAATTTTGAGTTCCACCGGAAACATATAGCCTTTCTGAAAAGTACGGTCCTGTTCGAGTGCTTGCTGATACTGCTGAAAACGTCGCACCGTGAGTTCATCACACTGTTCACGGCTGATTCCTGAGGCCCCAGCCACGTTTTCTGCAGTCTGGATCATCGCTCCACCGGCCCAGGGATCGAGGTTGAAATTGTCCATCACCCAGTCTTCCGAAACCACCTGCCCGCCCGGTCCTTTGGGATTGGGCCAGATGCTGTGCGGACCGTTCGAACAGCGGTCGCTCATCAGGCAGTATGCGGTATCGTACATGCCGGTTTCAACACCCATCCCCGCCTGATAAACAGAAATGGTGGAGGTGGAGCAGGCCTGGTTGATCATCACTCCCGGAACCGAATCGGCTCCGATCAGCGCGGAGGCCCAAGGACCTCCGTAAAATCCCCGGGGCTGATGCACCGTGGAACCGAGAAACAGATAATCGATGATTTTCGGATCCCATTGTTTCTTTTCAAGCCAGCGACGGGATGTTTCCGCTCCCAGGGTGATTGCGTTTTCCTGGGCAAAGCTCCCCTGCCAGCGGGCAAAAGGAGAGCTGTAATAACCGCGGTAGGGAATGAAGGCATGGTTTAGCATCTTGAATGACTCCGTAATCAGGTTATCTTGAAATATTACGCATGGAAGACTTCATTCTGGACGGAGGTATATGCCGTCTTTCAGAAAAAGAATAAATCTTCACCATTCCATGGCAGGAGAGTCTTTGTCCAGCAGTTCGAGCATTGTTCCGGATTGGATGAGGTCTGCCACAACCTCGAGCGGATCAGTCAATGGGAGATCCCGATCCAGATAGGGGATTTTTTCACGAACCAGTTGCAGGACCTCCAAGGTCTTGGAACTGAGCTGGTCACTTCCACGAATATCCGCCGCCTGACAGGCACAGATCAGTTCGAAAGCTGTGATGAGACGTGTATTGCGCAATATGTCCCGTGCCCTTCTTGCCCCAATCAGACCCATTGAAACATGATCCTGAAAATCACCGGTGGAGGTCAACGTCTGAATCGAAACGGGCGTGCAGAGCGAACGGTTTTCGGCAGTCAGGGAGGTGGCCGCAAACTGTCCTCCCATCAGCCCCAGTCGCAGCCCTGGATTCTCCCTGCAGAGAAAGGGCGGAAGCCCTACGTTGTGGTCAGGGTCGAGAAAACGGTCGGTCCGCCGGTCCGAGAGGTTGCAGAGGTTCGTCAAGACGATGGAAAGCTGGTCCATGGCATTGGCGATGTACTGCCCGTGAAAGTTGGCATTATGAAACGCCTCCCCGTGTTCCACCAAAATCAGCGGATTGTCATTGGTCGAATTGAGTTCGGTCTTTACTGTCTGCTCGATGAAGAGGGTGGTATCGAGCACCGGACCCAGAATCTGTGGGGTGGCACGGATCGAATAAGGGTCTTCGATCTGTTGTTCCAGCCCTTCCGGTTCTTCGCTCCGCAGTTCTCGCAGCCAGCGTTCGACCTCCTCATCCTGGACCACCATTTTGCTGTCAGAAAGGATGTCGAAGATGGATGCTGCCACCCGGATTTGTCCCGGATGCGGTTTATTTTCATGTGCGGCCGGATGGAAGGGCATGATCTTGCCCTTCAGCACCTCAATGCTGAGGCTGGAAATAAGCAGGTAGTTCTTGATCAGGGTTTTTGCATCTGAGGTCAGACAGGCTGCGATGCCGGTCATCGTCGAGGTGCCGTTGATCAACGCCAGGCCTTCCTTGTAGCCCAGTACCATCGGTTTGATTCCGGCCCGTTCCAGGGCTTCGCTGCCGGAGACGATTTCCCCCTCGAAGGAGGCACGCCAATACCCGCATCCAACCATTGCCACACAGGCCAGCGGTCCCAGGTCTCCGCTTGCTCCCAGGGATCCCTGTTCGGGAATGCAGGGCAGGATGCCGGCGTTGTAAAGATCGACGTATTTTTTATAGTTCTCGAAGCTGATCGCGGAAGCACCGCGGCCCAGGGAATTGAGACGGGCGAGCATTGTCGCCCGTACATATTCATCATCCAGGAGACGGCCGACGTTGGAGGCTACGCCGCGAAGGATGTTGTTCTGCAAAGCCTCGGCGTAGGCGGGCGGAACCAGCCAGTTGACAAAACCTCCGACTCCTGTGGTGACGCCATAGATCACCCGGCCTGAATCGACAAACTGATCCAGAAGCTTCCTGGAAGCCCGAACGCGTTCCTCGATTTCAGGGGATATTTCCACCCAGAACTCCGGGTGCCGTGCCATTTCGGTGATTTGTTCGACGCTAAGGGTGCTTCCATCGAGAATCATTTTTCCCTCCTTGTTAAATTTTAATTGGCCGTTGGTCAAAGTCAGGAATCCTTGATCCTTCTTATCAGCTTTGCCTTGGATTCATATTTGGGAAGCGTTCCCTGATCAATCAGTTCCACTTCTGTCCGAAAAATCAGTTTTTTCGCAGTAGTTCCAGTTCCTCAAAATATGGCACATCATCACGCTTCAGCCCGGTACCATTGAATTTTGCCTGGGAAAAAGATGAATGACCCAGATATGATCGATTCCATTCTAAAAAGTCTCCTGCGGAACTTTTAAGAAGGGTTCCTCCGGCAGGGTTTCCATCGATTTGTTCCAGCATCCTGTATCGCTCATTTTTCCTCCTCAACAGGTGTAAAGGTGAGGATTACAGTCCTGAACGAAGGGCTGAAGGGTCTCCAGTGTTTCATCAAAGGTTGTCAGTACCTGTTCAACCTCGGCTTCTGCCATCGGTGTCGAGAGGATCAGGAGTCCACGGCTGCTGGAAAATATTCCGCGGTTTATCAGTTCAAGATGCAGCAGTTTTGGCAGTTGTCCACACTGCTCCTGAGCACGAACGACGTCCCCGGCATTCATGATTTCATCCTCCGTCCAGTGAAGTCCGATGACCGAACCAATGCCTGTGGCCTGGGCCCGGAAACCCTTGCGGCTGAATGCCTCAGAGATGCCGTCGCGTATCTTTTTTCCCATGCCGTTGAGACGTTCAATTTCGTCAGGGTCATAGAGTTCCAGGGTTGTCAGCCCTGCGGCCATGGTCAGGTGGTTGCCGTTGAAGGTTCCTGAATGGGAGATGGATTCGGGCTGATCTGGATCGAAAAGCTTCATGATCTCTTGACGTCCACCAAAAGCCCCGACCGCGAGACCTCCTCCAATGATCTTACCGAAAGCCGTCAGGTCTGGACGGAGTCCTTCCATTTCCTGCATTCCACCGTGATGCATGCGGAAACTGATCACCTCGTCAAAAATCAGCAACACGCCGTAATGTTGCGTCAGTTCGCGAAGCCCCTTGAGATAACCCCTTGCGGGTGTCACTACCCCTCCGGCACCAAGCATGGGTTCCACGATCAAGGCTGCAGTTTGTTCTTGATTTCGTTTCAGTATTTCTTCCACGGCATCGAGGGAGTTAAAAGGCACCACATCGACTTCGGAAAGGACGGACCGGGGCACCCCACGGCTGTTCAGACGGGGTTGATGCATTCGCTCCGGATCAGCAGAGGCATGAACGCTGACTTCCACATAATCATGGGTCCCGTGGTAACCCCCGTCGATCTTGATCACACGCTCCCGGCCGCTGAATGCCCGTGCTGCACGGAGGGCGAACATCGTGGCTTCCGTCCCTGAATTGCAATAACGCAGTTGATCCAACGTGGACACACGGCTGCACAGATGTTCTGCATGGAGGATCTGCATTTCAGATGGGGCACCGAAGACGGTACCGCGTTCCAGTTCCTGCCGGGTGCTCTCCATCACACGTGGATGGGCATGGCCATGGACCAGCGAGGAATAGTTGTTGAGCAGGTCCAGATAGTGATTGCCATCCAGATCGGTAAGCCTGCAGCCCCTGCCGCGCTGCATGTATAGCGGATAGGGGGAAAAGTGGGTCGCCGAACGAGTGTCCCCGCCGGGCAGACGGTTTCCGGCCCGCTGATGTTGTACCAGGGATTGAGCGCTTTTTTCCCGATAGCGCTGAAGGATGGATTGGAAAACCGGATGAGTTTCTTCTTTCATAAAAATCTCCCAATGGATGAATCATGAAACATGGTTTTCAGTGTTTCACGGATCCGGAATCATGTCGTCATAAATCCAGTTTCCTTCAGGATTTAAATACATCAAGCTCTGAGGGAATGGCTTCGAGAATGCTTCCCTCACGCAACAGTCTCGCCGCGGTTTCGATAGGCAACGTCAGCGATTCATCATGGTCAAGATAGGGTACCTCCTCACGGACCCGCTGATAGACCTTTGCAGTCACGGAACCCAGATCCTGCGGATCCCGGCAGTCGGCGGCCTGACAGCCGCAGAGCAGTTCATACCCCAAAATGTAATACGCATTTCCAAGAATTTCCCGGGCCCGGCGGGCGGCCACCAGGCCGAAGGATACATGATCCTGGAAATCTCCCGTTGATGGCAGCGTCTGAATCGATACAGGAACGCAGAGTGAACGGTTTTCCGCCGTCAGGGAGGTGGCCGCATACTGTCCGCCCATCATACCGTGCCTCAATCCCGGATTTTCACGGCAGAGAAAAGGCGGCAGCCCATGATTGTGACCAGGATCGAGGAAGCGGTCGGTACGCCGGTCTGAGAGGTTGCTCATGGTCGTGAGAACGATGGAAAGCTGATCCATGGCGTTGGCAATATACTGTCCATGGAAGTTGGCATTGTGATAGGCTTCCCCCCGTTCTACGACAATCAGAGGGTTGTCATTCGTCGAGTTGAGTTCGGTTTCTACCGTCCCTCGAACACTGCTCAAGGTATCCACCACCGGCCCCAGAATCTGGGGTGTTGCTCTGATGGTATAAGGATCCTCTATCTGTTGATCCATTCCCTGGGGCTGCTCACTCTTGAGTTGCTGAAGCCAACGTTCCACCTCCTCATCCTGGACCACCATTTTGCTGTCAGAAAGGATGTCGAAGATGGCTGCGGCCACCCGGATTTGTCCCGGATGAGGCTTGTTTTCATGTGCCGCAGGGTGAAAGGGCATGATCTTGCCTTTGAGCGTTTCAATGCTCAGGGCGGAAACCAGCAAATAACTGTTGACCAGCTTTTGGGCTTCTTCCGTGATGCATGCTGCCACCCCGGTCATGGCCGAAGTCCCGTTGATCAGCGCTAAACCCTCCTTGTAATTCAGCCGCATGGGTTCAAGTCCTGCTTTTTCCAGTGCTTTTCCTCCTTCAATGATCTCTCCCCCGCAGCGTGCCAGCCAGTGGCCGGTTCCAACCAGGGCAATATAAGCCAAAGGCCCAAGATCTCCGCTGGCACCCAGAGAACCCTTCTCAGGAATGCAGGGGACAATACCCGCGTTGTATAGCTCGACATACTTGCGATAATTTTCGAAGGAAATGCCGGAAACCCCGCGGCCCAGTGAATTCAACCGGGCCAGCATCGCAGCACGGACATAGGTGTCATCAAGGTAGGGGCCCACATTGGAAGTAACCCCGCGCAGGATGTTGTTCTGAAGTTGTTCAGCAAGGTGAGGTGGAACAAGCCAGTTGACAAAACCGCCCACTCCGGTGGTGACTCCGTAGATAATTCTTCCTGATTCCACAAAACGGTCCAGAAGTTCGCGTGATTCACGAACCCGTTTCTCGATCTCCGTGGAGATTTCAATCCGAATCTTTGGGTTTCCTGAAATCTCTGAAATGCCTCTGACGCTGAGGGTCGCTCCGTCCAGTATCATGAATTCTTCCTCCATCCGGGGGTATTTGAAAAACCTTTCATTCGATGGTATCAGAGATTTAGAGATGTTATCTTGCAAAGATTGCAGTAAAATTTTATTTTATGAAATAATTAATCATAAATTATTAGTTTGATGAAATATTATGCCAATACGGCTGGATGATTATGATTTAAACATTCTGGATGAACTTCAAAACCGTGGACGTCAAAGCAATGCGGACCTGGCCGAAAAAGTTCACCTCTCTGCTTCGCAATGCCTGCGTCGAGTACGACGTCTCGAGGAACAGGAAGTGATTCGATCTTATGCCGCATTGCTGAATCCGGAAGCTTTGGGCCTGGGCATTCAGGCATTCATCCACATCACTTTGGAGAAACACGATGAAGATCCAGCGAAGGTGTTTTCAGAAGAAATCAAGGATTGGGAAGAGGTCTTGGCATGTTGGGCAATAACGGGCGATACTGATTACCTGATGCATGTTGTTGCACCTAACCTGAAAATTTTTTCGGAACTTGTGCTGAAAAGGCTGCTGGCTCAGCCGATGGTGGCCTCAGTCAAATCCAGCATCCTGCTTGAGGAACTGAAAGCCACGAATGTATTGCCTTCAACTCATCTGGAGGAAATACTGAAAAAACGGGTTAAAGTTGATCCCTAGCGCTGCGGAGGGCGGTGCGCAGACCTTCTTCGATGACGGGATGGTAGAAGGGCATGATCCCACTCAATCATTCTTCTAACGTTAGCTTTCGTTTTCGGGAAGGATGAAAATCTCACTGATTCTTTCTGTATTGTTGGCAGGAACGGGGACGGTTTTTCTGCATTGGTTTGATAAAGCCCAGCAGGCATGTATTCAGGTCAGTGATCAATGCGCGGATGCAGGATTCGCTTGGGAAGCAAGCGGGAAACTCCTTTTGACCGCAGTTTTTCTGAACATGCTGGCCTTGTTCCTCATCTATCTATTCAGGAGTTGGAAGAAAAGACTCCATCAGGAAAAATCTCCGGAAAGCTGAAAACCTATAGGGAATTAAAGTTTGGCCGTGTTTCTTTCTGCTCCGGCATACAAAACCTCACTCATTGCCTTGGCTGCCTTTTGCTGGAATGCCAAAGCTTTTGGATCAAAATCCCTTTCAGGAATCGGAGTCATCTCAAAGTTTCCCTGACGGTCAATCCCCCCGAACCAATGCGGCACTATCCCATTTACCGACAATCTGTTGGGTATCTGGAGGCATGAAATGCATCGAAACCCCGATGCGACAACCCTACGAGTCATTCGGCCCGGAAGCATGTGCGATGCGGTAGTTGTGGACTGTTATTTGTCCCGGTTCCAAAGGCATCAGCATGGCTTTTGTTTCGTTAAATCCCCGGGTCAATTCCTGACCTCTAGTGAGCATGTTGTCTTCATCATATCGATCATAATGGGGCAAGACCTCACCTCAGTGGGTTCCTGGCATGACCCGCATACACCCGCTTTCCTCGGAAGTCGTTGATAGTGCAAGCCACACCGAGAGAAACTTGTCACTGGAAAGCACCCAGTATAACGGGTTTCCTGATGTCAGGAAACAAAGCTTTTTGAACGGGGTTCATTAATCCAGAAAAGTGTATTCCAACTGAGAATATCAGGACCAATCAACTGTTGCACCGGGCCCAGGATGCTTGGATCACGGATCAGATCATCGAGCCATTTGAAAAGGAGGCGGGCTTTATTCCGCTGGGAGGATTTGAGTGAACCTCCCTGGCTGGCTTCAAAACGCTCCAGAACTTCCCGGCATACTCTTACTTCATCCCGGGAAAGAGCCGTAATTGGGAAAATAAAACCTGATTTGTGAAACTCTTCAATTAGTTGAGTTCAATACGATTAAATTTTAAACTGATTTCCATTTGTCCAATTATTTATTATTCAATTCAATAACTTTGAGAATTTTCCAAAAATTCAGGAATTGAAGAAAATTCTTCATTTAGATTGGAGTGGTTATCAAGAGCAACTTCATTCTTATACGTTTTGACAAATAAATTATCTATAGAAAAATTACTAGCAGATTTTGGTTCAAGAATTAAGCTGAAAACTCTAGAACTTGAGTTTGTTTCAGTAGAAATTCTAGTGTCATCAATAAGATCAAGCGTGTTCCCTGAATCGTCTGAAAATTTAACATTAATCTGACCACTTCTCATTGTAATTTTATACTTTAACCATTGCCCTGTGACTTGCCTTCTTGATGAATAATAATACACATCATTAAAGCTATCTTCCCACCTAAATCCTTCCCAGTTTTCTTTAGTTCTTCGTCTAAATTTTAGTCTATCTGGATTCAATTCCAAATAAAAAACATATTCTCTTTCATCACGCGATGCATTTATAGTTTTAACCCTGTCTTTTTCTGACTGAGGAATAAATCTCTGCCAATCGTTCTTCCAATCCCCTTCTTTAGACTCCAGTGGTGAACTTACGATTGACCCATTACTATCTAAAAATGATCCATTAACGTTTATCTGAAAATATCCTGATATACTCTTCAAATCAGTATCATATGTTTGATTTGAAGACCACAAAGAAAAATTTACTTGTTCACCATTTCCGCCTTCTAAAGTATAAAAAGATGCTACTTTTTCAAATTCCCAATAGTTTCTTATCTCTTTACCATTTGCGTCTAAAGCTAAGGTATCCGTTGTGGTTCCATTGTCAGTCATAACGTAATATTTTTTAGATATATTTACATATTCACCATCATTCCAATCAAGAATGTCTGAAAAATTGTCTATATTCCTCCATTCTCCAGTATGATGACGATATTTAGTTGATGGATTGACACAACCCCATTTATTTTCTATTTCTTCCCATTTTTTTGAACTACATTTTTGATAATAACCTTCAACACTTCTGAATTGAGCAGTTACGTTATCCATTGATGAATTATCGTAACGAATGATTTTTTCACCAAATGAATCATGTTCTTGCTTATATGAATAAGTACCATCCGTTCGGTGTTCCTGTGTTCTTATCCATTTTTCTTCAGTTCCATTATTGTAACCAACTAAATTGTCCTGATTATTTTCCCATTTACGTTCAAAAAAATAACCATATTTTCCACCTTTTTTCCCTTGTAGACCATTCTTGTAAGCCCATTTATTTCCAACAGAATCTTGATAATATGATTGGCTCCAATCAAGTTTTGATTCATCAATAAAATAGTTATCTTTCAAAATAAAATTTATTTGATTCCAATCCGAACTAGTCCTCTTAAGAGAAAATTCAATATCCAAGTCAGTAGTATTATCATTATCACCGTCAGTAATATTATCTAATAAAACAAAATATTTATTGTTTAGATTGGAGTCATCCACAACATATGTTGCAACATAACCATCTGTAATGTTGTCAATAATTTCTGAATCATCAGCATACCATCCGTCTAATGGAATGGTTGTAAAACTGTGTTGATAGTTGTTCACTAATTCCCAATCGTATCGATCATGAACTTCCTTAGGAATGGATATAGTATAAGAGGTTTCTTTATTCAAACTATCGGTATCTGCGTTCGTTGTGTCTATGTCCAAAATAAGATGAAGTGTCTTATAAATCCACACAGACATCAATGAGACGATATTGCTTGAATTATCGGTTTCAGTCATTTTTACAGAATTACTGATACCTTCATTATCCATGTATTTCGAAAATTCGATTGAAGCTGAATAAAGATTGCTTGGATTGGTAAATGTTTTAACGATACTGGGATTAGAACCTGTATCATATTTGGGTGCTATTGGTGTTAGAATCTCAATATCAGAAATTATTGCATTAGCTCCAAGAGCAGAGGCAACATTATCTATAACCAGATACTCACTAGCTTCTTTTCCTTGTCTGACTTTTTTTGTGTCAATTTCACCCATGACTACTTTACTATCCTTTGTATCGAAACCACTAAAAGTAAGGATATTATCACTTAGTCTCCAATTATAAATTTCATATCGGTCTCTCCAAACAAGATAACCATCAATTTCAGATCCTTGATTAAATAAAGTGGCTATGTTATAGATAACTGTAGTTCAAGAATGTTAAACTTCTCTGGAATAACAGAAAAACAACGAG
>Ga0187833_10001020_pt1 | contig 32958 bp, 50 predicted proteins | sample ETNtaG_37_FD_167968 | JGI IMG/M metagenome (GOLD analysis project Ga0187833, IMG submission 167968) | Marine microbial and viral communities from oxygen minimum zone, Eastern Pacific Ocean - ETNP2014_SV_400_PacBio MetaG (Illumina Assembly) | ecosystem: Environmental > Aquatic > Marine > Hypoxic...
TCTTATCTATTTATGAATATAAAACTAGTTGAGTCTAGCAGAAAGTTTTCAGAAGAAAATATACAAGAATTAGAAAGATTCTTGTCCAGATTACCTTATCCACATCTACAATCTTTAAACCACGTTGAAAGGGTTGTTTCATTAGGTGGGGAATTAGCTGTTTCAAGCCCAGAGGGTTGTGGAGAAGAAATAACACTGTCTGATGGGTTTTATGATTTAGATCCTGCAGAAAGAGAATATGCATTTCTTCATGAGATGGGTCATAATTATTTTGATTTTATAGATGAAAATGAAGGAGATAGATCATTCTTGAAATGGGGACCATGTGAAAAAGAAGATGTGGCCCATCTTTTAAGAGTACAATGGATTGATTTAGGATTATGGGGATTAGATCTTGAAAATTGGGAAAAAGTAAAAGCATTAAATCCTGGTAGCAGTGCGAATAGAGACAAATATACTTATATTGTTATGTATAAAAATCCAAATTATAGAATGGGTGAGTGGGTATGTCCATTGGAGGCAAGAATTCCAAAAAATTCATTTCAATATGGATTTAGATATGATCAACCATTTTATTCGCCAAAAGAAGAAATGGGAGATGCGTATGCGTTATTTGTTTTAGAAAGAGATCATTTTTTAATATCTGCAGAAGCAAGTAATGTAATTAAAGCAAAATATAAATTTATTCAAAAACATTTCACAGATAATTCTCGTGGTGTTATAAAGTTAGTAAGATAATTTAATAAGCTCAAAACCCTTTCTAAAATTTAGAGTTTTTTCTTGATTGCGTATAATTCTTACATCTTATTAAATCTAAAAATTTTATAAACCTTTTTTTCTTATTCAAAGAATATTTATAAAAATAATATATTTTAAAAAAAGATGACTTCTAAAGATAAAAACAAAGATTATGATTTTCTAGTTTTAGGTGGTGGTGGAAGTGGATTAGCAGCTGCAATGTATTCAGCAAGACTTGGATTAAAAACACTTATTCTTGGAACATCTCATGGAACAGAACTCCCTATGGGTGGAGTTATAACAACAACAAATATTGTTGAAAATTATCCTGGCTTTTCTAAAATTAGTGGTTATGAACTTGCTAAAAAAATCAAAGAACATGCAGAAAATTATGATTTAGTTACAATGAAAGAAGAAAAAGCAACAGAAATTAAAAAATTAGAAAATTATTTTATTGTTAAAACAAACAAAGATAGTTATAAAACTAAAACAGTTTTATTTGCAACAGGAACAAGATTGAGAAAACTTGAAGTTCCTGGCTCAAAAGAATTTCAAAATAAAGGGGTTCATTATTGTGCTTTATGTGATGGTCTATTATACAAAGATAAAACTGTTGCAGTTGTTGGGGGTTCTGATTCTGCTATAAAAGATGCATTACTTTTATCAGGATATGCAAAAAAAGTTTACATAATTTATCGTGGTGAAGAAATTCGTCCAGAACCTATAAATCTTGAAAAAGTAAAGAAAAACAAGAAAATAGAAATAATAAATAAAACAAATATTAAGGAAATAAAAGGCGACAAACTAGTTACAAGTGTTATTTTAGATAAATCTTACAAAGAAAATAAAGAGCTAAAACTTAATGGGATTTTTATTGCAATTGGACATATAATTATTTCAGAACTTGCAGAATCTCTTAAAGTTGAATTAAATGAAAAAAAGGAAATAAAAATAAATCACATGACTTCTGAAACAAATGTTAAAGGTGTTTTTGCTGCAGGAGATGTAACAGACAAACCATTTAAGCAATTAATTATTGGTGTTGCAGATGGTTGCACAGCTGCTCATTCAGCTTATGGATATATACAGAATAATTTATAAATGCTTATTTATCTCTTATTTTAGTTCTATTTTTACTTAAAATGACAAATAAAAATTATAATATTGGAGAGGATGAAGGAAGTTCTGCAAATGAATACCATTTAGTAGAAGGAAATAGGTTAGGAAGCTCTGAGGAATTAAGGGAAATGCGCTTTTTATGGCTAGATTTTATGAAAACATATCTGCCTGAACATTGCAAATAATTAAAGATGGCAAAAATAATTAATAAAAGAACAGGAAAAGCAGTTAATGTTAAAGATGGAGAACCTATTAAAGAAGCATGCGAAAAATTAGAAATTTATTTTGGTTGTTCTGATGGTGTATGCGGAACTTGCATGATTGATGTTGTTAAAGGGGAAGATAATCTTTCAGAATTAACAGAAGAAGAAAAAGAGTTGGATAGAGATAAAAAACATAGGTTAGCTTGTCAATGTAAGATAAAAAAAGGTGAAGTTAAAATTGATTTTTAACCTAAACCTTTTATACTTATTTCTAAATACTATTTTATGACATTAAATTTTGAAAAAGAAAAACTTGTTGCTGAACTCAAGAAAATAAAGCCGAAAAAAGTTTTAGTACAGCTTCCAGAAGGAGTAAAGCAAAACGCAGTTGAAATTTCTAGAACAATAGAAGATTTAGGAATTGAAGTTATTTTTTCAGGCGAAACTTCATGGGGAGGTTGTTCTATTGCTTTGCAAGAAGCAGAAGCACTTCAAGTTGATTTAATTGTTCATTTTGGACATGCTAAATTTATTGATACTAATTTTCCTGTTTTATATATTGAAATTAAAGATGAATTAAACTTAAAACCGCTTCTTGAAAAATCTTTGAAAAAACTTGAGAAATTTAAGACAATTGGATTATCTTATTCAATACAGCATAAACATGATATTGAAAATATAAAAAAATTTTATGAAAATAATGGAAAAAAAATTATTCTTTCAAAAAAATTAGGCAATATTGCTTATGAAGGGCATATTGTTGGCTGTCAGTATTCTGGATTAAAAGCAATAGAAAATAAAGTTGATTGTTTTGTTATCATGGGAAATAATTTTCATTCTATAGGTGCGGTATTAAGTGTTGAGAAACCAGTAATTTTAGTAGATGTTTACAACAATGAAATAAAAGAAATGAATAAATTAAGGGATAAGATTTTGAAGCAAAGAATAATTTCAATTGAGAAATTTAAAGAGGCAGAAAATATTGGAATTATTATTGAAATAAAATCCGGGCAAAAATTTGGCTCTCCAAAATTTCTGATTGATAAATTAAAAGAACAGGGAAAAAATCCAATTATTATAACAATGAATGAAATAACTCCTGAAAAAATAATGAATTTTTACAATATTGATGCTTTTGTTGAGTTGGCATGCCCAAGAATTGCAATAGATGATTTTGTAAAATATTCAAAACCAATTCTTACATATAAAGAAACTCTTGTAGGTTTAGGCATTAAATCATGGGATGAAATTTTGAAGAATGGGCTTGTTTAAATTTAATACATAAATTCTTATAAATTAAAAAATCTAAGTAAAAATATGAAATCAAAAACACTTTCAAGAATAGGGGCTGGATGTCTTGTTTTTGGATTCATAACTACAACTGGTGGACTTTTTTATGATGAAATAAACAAACCTTCTATACCCCCTAGATTAGAAAGATATTATGGAATAGAAAGAAAATTAGATAAACCTTCACAAGTAAGATTAAGAGATTTAAAATCAAAAAGTGCTAAGCTTATTGCTCATGCTAATGAATTAGAAGCTGAAAGATATAAAATAGAATTAAAACCAGATTTTTCTGAAGTAAGGGATGGATATGAATTTAAGAGAAAAAATGTACAGGATATAGCGAGTTCTATAGAGTGGGGAGGATTAGGATTAATGTTATTAAGTTTTATACCTTTCGTCCTTTCAGATAAGAAAAGAAGAGAAATAAGTGAAGAAAAAGATAAGCTTAGGTATGGTAAGGGACGAGCTTTTTAAGTTATTTATTTAATTCTATAAAAATTATATAAATTGTTTTTTCTTATGTAGATAATGTTCTCAGAAAAAACAAAATCATTTATTGGATTATTAATTATTCTAGGATTATTTATTTTATCTTCTTATCTTGTAAGAGAAAATATTGATTTAATTAAAGGTTTAATTGGAAATGATTTTTTAGGAATTTTAATTTATATTTTAATCACAATTACTGCAATTGTTATTGCTCCAATAAGCATGATGCCTTTAATTCCAGTTGCATCAAATATTTGGGGCAGAATTCCAACTGCAATTATTCTTATATTTGGATGGACACTTGGTTCAATTATTGTTTTTTATATTTCAAGAAAATACGGAGTTCCATTAATCAAAAAATTTGTTTCATTAGAAAAAATAAACAAATTAGAATCAAAAATCCCTAAAGAAAATTTATTTCTTGATATTCTTTTATTAAGAATGATAATCCCTGTAGATATTTTAAGTTATGCTTTGGGATTATTCAGCAAAGTTAAATTCAAAACATATTTTCTAGCAACAATAATTGGATTAATTCCTTTTGCTTTTATATTTTCTTATCTTGGAACAATTCCTTTTTATTATCAAATTTTAGGATTTTTCGTGGTTGGTTTGATAATCACTTTAATTCATGAATTTTATAAAAAGAAAAGGAATTAATTATTGATTTAGAGGGGAAAATCTGAATTTCTTCGTTTTATAATTTACAATCTGAAATAAAATTTTCAGTTATATAAAATGTTAAAGAAGCAACTTTTTTAAGGTAATGAGAAATAGATTTTCTATTTCCAATAGCAATATAAATAACTTTCTTACTAAACTCTTTCACAGCTTTAACCGCTCCTGAGAAATCACCATCATTTGAAATCATGTAAGCTTCATCATAAATATCTTTTTGAGCATCTAATATCAAATCTAAAGCAAGATTAACATCACTTGCTTTTTCAACATAAAATATTTCCCCATCTCTTTTTCTTTTTTCTAATCTTCCTAAAATTATATTTAATTTATCTATTTTCTTCAATCCATCAAAGAATTTTTGTTGTTCTAAAGATTGTTTAGGGTGTGTTTTTTGATTTAAAGGAGCAATATAATAATTAATTTTTATTAATTCCTTATTTCCAACAAGTTTCTTACAAAATTTTTCTATATCAACTTTAACATTAAATTTTTTTCTAATAGAAAAATAAAAATTACTCCCATCAATATAAATCACAACCCTTTTCTTTTTAGAATTTTTTATGGTATAGCATGGGGTTTTTGCAAACCCTATGGACTTAATTGTTATAACTAAAATTTTGTAATTTATATAATTTTCTATATCAGATTATGTTAACTTAAAAGAGTTGGATTAAAACCTTTTTTTGAAACAAAAGAAATAGAAAAATCACAACTTCACTGTTGGAACTTTTCCTTTCCAATCTTTATTAGCATCTTTTAAAGTTCCTGCAACAATATGTCCGCCAGATTTTATTCCGGCCTTTTCTTTTAAAACTTTAATGTAAGTTTTAGCAATTAAAACAGGAGAATTTCCTTTAAAATTTGACATGCCGGTTGCAACACTATGAGGGCAAACAGCGTAAACTCTTATGTTAGGTTTGAATTCTTTAGCTAAAGATTCTGTCAACCCAATAATTGCAAACTTAGATGCAACATAAGCTGAAAGGTTTGGTTTTCCGTGATGAGGAAGTCCAACATCTGATGATGCATTAACAATAACCCCTTTTTTCATGTATTTCTCAGCTAACTTACATCCTGTAAAAATCCCTCCAACATTTACTTTCATTAATTGATCATATTCTTTGTAAGTTGTTTTGCTTATTGGCTTTGAAATTAAAATTCCTGCATTATTTATTACACCATCAATTTTTTTAAATTTATTCTTTGCATATTTGAAAACATTTTCCATTAATTTTTCATTTGTAACATCTGCTTTAACCCAATTTGCTTTACAACTACAATTATTTTCTATAAGTTTAGTTACAGTTGCCTTGGTTCTTGAAACAGCAACAACATTCGCCCCTTCTTTACCTAGTAATGCGCAAATCTCCCTTCCAATTCCTCTTGAAGCTCCTGTAATAATTATTGTTTTATTTTTTAGATTCATCTTCACCTTTTTTTTATAATGGATTTTAATCTTTAAATATTTTTAAAGAATTAATTACTTTCCAACCATTGCTGCTAATACTGAAATATCATACTCAAGAATTTTAAAGTTACTTGTTATATGATTTATTATTTTATTGACTTCTAATTGTTCTTTTACCCACAGCACAACATTTATATTCCATTCGTCATCAAATTCCCATATATTTCCAACTTCAGAGATTGTAAGAAGATACTTCACCAATTTTTCGATTTCTTTTTTTCCTTTTACAGATAAATTTATTGAAATCAAATTCCTACCACAAAGCCAAACTTCTGGAAAGAAATGATATGCAATTATTATTCCTGATTTTTCTAAATAATTTAAATGTTTTTTTATTGTCTGTGCTGCAAGGCGTGTTTTCGTTGAAATTTCTACAAAAGAAGCAAGGGGGTTGTCTTCCAATACTCTTAATATTTTTTTATCTATCTCATCAATTTTTAAATTCACTCTTTTGAATTCAACTTTTTTATCAGAAATTTCTTTGAATAAATAAGGAGGATGAAACCAATTATCGATTACTTTTCTTATTCTAAGTTTTTTTATTTCAATTACTTTTTCAATTTTTTCAATTATTTCAGAGGGATCGTTTGTATTGAAGGCCAATAATAAATTATAATTACCATTATACCATAGAACAACTACAATTTCTTCAATTTCCAACAATTCTTCTGTTATTTTTTTGTTCCCCATTCCTATTTGAGTTAATATATCAAAAACATAAAAAGAAGTTTCATGAGTTTTGATTTTTGAATATAAAATAGGTTCCATTAATATTCCTCTTTTTTTCAATGAAGAAATCTTTTGAATAACAGCAGATTTTGAAATACTAACTTTTTTCGCAAGTTGAGTTATAGGGGTTCTTGCATCTTGAATTAGCAATTGAATAAGTTTCTTATCTTTTACAGATAATTTTTCTGAAACTTTTTTCGCATACGCTTCTTTTATTAAAAATCTCATTTTATTAACTTAAATAAATTTTAGTATATAAATATTACTATTTGTTAAGTAAAATAGTAAAAACTTCTAAATATAAATGAAAGTATAGATAATTAACTAAATTTGGAGAAATAAAATGGCATACGCAAAAGGTAGTTCAAGAAGACCACCAACAGAATATAGAATGATATATAAAAAAGGTAGTTCAAGAAAACCTCCAGTAGACTCAGAAGAAAGAACATTAGAAAAGTATGAAGTTCCTGAAGGTTTAAGACATTCTAATTATGAAACTTCTAGAGATTAAAAAATATAAATGAATAAAATGGAATCTGAAAATATTTCTGAATTTAGAAGAAGAATCTCTGTTGAAATTAGCCCAACATGTAATTTAAGATGTCCTGAATGTAATGTTGGTGAAAGATTACATATAAAATCAAGTAAAAGGAGAAATGATCTAGAACTAACAGGAAAAATAATAGAATATATACCTCTTGATTCATTACTTCTTTTTGTAGGATTAGGAGAACCGACAATTCCATATAGTCAAAGGAGAATTTTAAATATTCTTAATGAAAGACCTGACTTAAAAGGATTTATTCAAACTAATGGAACTTATCCATTAATGAAAGACATTACAGAATTAATTGAAAATGAAAGATTAGAAATAGGATTATCCTTAGACCAGCAACATTTTGCAGGAGGTCAAAAAAATCTTAAAATTCAACCAAAATATGTTGAAAGTATTGCAACAATAATAACTGATAAAGAAACATCACATACTCTCCCAAAAGACTTTCCTAATCTTGATAGAATACTTATTTCTCCTTTATTCGTAAGGAAAAAAATTGCAAATTCTTGGAGACATTTAAATGAAACATGTGTTGAATATCAAGAAATGGCAAAAAATGGAATAACCATCTATACAGAAATCCCTCCTTTAGTAAGAGAAGATAATATAGAATTTTTTGAAGAAGCAGAAAAAGATTTAACATCAATTTCTCCAGATGGCTGGAGAAAGTCAAGAAAACATGGATTTTATGTAGACATGGAAACTTGTGAAAATGAAGAAGATATGAGGGTTTTAATAGATGGAACATATGTTAATGATTCTTCATTAGGAATTGAACCATGGAAAGAAATTGATAAGCATTCTTTACTTATTGAAAGTTTACCAAAAGTCTTTGATTCTAAAACTGGCAAATATATAAATTAAAAAATAGATATATAAAATTTTGCGTATATCCTATAATGTGCGATTTCATTGAGGTGTTTGGAAATCGCTTTTTAGTGCTTAGAAGGAAGGGTTGATAAGGGAAACCTTGGTTTCCTTTATTTTTCTAAAGCAACTGTATTCATATCTTTTAACATAAGTCCAATTTCTTCATTATCTAAATTATGTGCTTTTGCTCCTTGTTCAATTGTTTCAATATTTGCTACATCACATCCAACACAATACAATCCATAACCTCTTAAAACCATAGCAACTTCAGGATATTTTTCAACAACTTCAGAAAGAAGCATATTTTTTGTTATCTTCACCATTTCTTTTTGAATTGAATTATTTTAATCAAAGCTCCAATTACAATTGCTATTGCAATCATATCTTGAATAGAGATAAATTTTTCTAACATTTTATTAAAATAGTAATTTTTTAAAATTATACTTTTGCTTTTAAATAATTTTCATTAACTTTTCCCCAATTTATAACTTTCATAAAAGCATCAACATATTCTGGCCTGCGATTTTGATATTTAAGATAATAAGCATGCTCCCAAACATCAATAACAAGTAAAGGAACTTTATTTTCAGTTATTGGATTTTCATGATCTCTTGTTTTTACAATTTCTAATTTATTTGTTAAAGGATTTAAAACAAGCCAAGCCCAACCGCTTCCAAATTGCGTCACAGATGCTTGTTTGAATTGTTCTTTAAAAATTTCATAACTTCCAAAATCTCTTTTTATTAATTCTAAGATTTCTCCACTTGGCTCAATCTCTTTTTTAAGCACTGTCCAGAAAAAACTATGATTCAAATGTCCTCCTGTATTATTCTTTACAACTGTTTTTATTTCTTCAGAAATAGAATTAATTTCTTTAATCAACTCTTCAGCAGATTTTCCTTGAATTTCTTCATGTCCTTCGAGAGCTTTGTTTAAATTATCAACATAACTCTTATGATGTTTTGAATGATGAATTTCCATTGTTTCTTTATCTATATAAGGTTCCAAAGAATCATAAGGATATTCTAGTTCAGGAAGTTCAAATACCATAAATTAATTATGATGAATATTTTTATAAGTTTTTTGGTAAATTAAAAATAGTTACAATAAATTTCCTAAATTCTTTTAAATGAATAAAAGTTTTTATAAAAATGAGGGGAACAACTTACAAAGATGCAGGAGTAGATGTTGGCTTAGGGAATGATGCTTCTAAAATTCTTTATAATGCTTCTCAATTAACATGGGAAAATAGGAAAGATCAACTAGGAAAATTAATTGTTCCTTTTGATGATTTTTCTGGAATTAGATACATAAAAGTTTCAGATTTACCTGAAGGAACTGTGATGAACATGGGGTTTGATGGGGTTGGAACAAAAATGGAATTAGCAGAAAGAATTAATGATCATACAACAATAGCTAATGATTTGTTTGCAATGGTTTGCGATGATGCAATTGTGAGGGGGGCTGAACCTGTCTTAATTGGTTCTATTCTTGATGTAAATTCTCTTAGAGGGAATATTAAACAAGTAAGACAATTAGCAGAAGGGTATGTTAGCGCTGCAAAAGATGCAGGAGTTGCGGTTGTTAATGGGGAAATTGCAGAACTTCCAGGAAAAATTAATGGTTTTGGAGATTTTAATTATAATTGGGGTGCGGGTGTTGTTTGGTTTGCAAATGAAAAAAGATTATTTACAGGAATGGAAATTAAAGAAGGAGATTCTCTTGTAGGATTAAGGGAAGAAGGTTTTAGATCTAATGGATTATCTCTTGTAAGAAAAATTATGAAAGAAAATTATGGAGAAGATTGGCATCTTAGTAATAAAAAAGGAGAAGATGGATTATATAGAACTATAGAAAGAGCAATTCTTACACCTTCAAAAATTTATTCGAAAGCAGTAGTTGATATGTTTGGAGGATGGGATTTGAAAAGAGAACCAAAAGTTGAAGTTCATGGTATTGCCCATATTACTGGTGGAGGTATTCCAGAAAAAGTTGGAAGAATGTTAAAACCTTCAGGGTTAGGAGCAATGATTGATAAACCATTTAAACTAAGTATGATTATGATGTATACACAAATACTTGGAAAGGTCTCTGATAAAGAAGCATATAAAACATGGAATATGGGACAAGGCATGGTTATTGCAAGTCCAAATCCAGAAGGAGTTATTAATGTTGCTAAAAGTCATGGAATTAAAGCAAAGACAATTGGAGTAATTACAAAAGATTCTAAAATAAGAATTAAAAATATGGGTATTTATTCTAAAAATCAAGAGATGCTTACATTTAATATTGAATAAAATTTTAAATAATTTTATAAATCAGATTATTTATTCTAAGAAATGAAAACTAAAACAATAAGTTTTTTAATAGGTGTTTTTATTTTAGTTTTAATAGGAGGAATTTTTATAATGGATAATGATAAAAAAGTCAAATTAGAAACAAATCAAGGAGATATTATTATTGAATTATATTCTGACATGCCTATAACTTCTGGAAATTTTGAGAAATTAGTTGGGGAAGGTTTTTATGATGGAATTATTTTTCATAGGATAATTGATGGATTTATGATTCAGGGGGGAGATCCTCAAGGAATAGGAATCGGTGGTCCTGGTTATGCAATCAAGGATGAATTTTCACATGAAGGGGGAAATAAAAACAACAGAGGAACAATTTCAATGGCAAACTCAGGTCCAAATACGGGGGGAAGCCAATTTTTTATTAACCTTGTAGATAATAATTTTTTAGATGACAAACATCCTGCTTTTGGAAAAGTTATTGAAGGAATGGATGTTGTTGACAAAATATCAAAAGCTCAAAAAGATTCTTCAGACAAACCTTTAGAAGAAATCAAAATTATCAAGGCAAGTATTGTTTAATTTTTATAAATATCTTTTATTATTGAAAACAAAAAGCGGGCTTATCTCTCAAATACATTGGTCGTCCCACCGTCCTCCCCCAACCTGAAAAGAAAAATCAAAACTCTGCGTCGTCATTTCATTCCTCCTTGCCACGCCTTGCAGGCTCTCGGCTTCTGCCTCTGGTCAAGCAACAACAGTTATGAGGAAATTCTCTGCGACAATTTCCCAAATTTTTTCTTTCAGAAAAAACTCTACTAACAGCGATTAAAACTCCGCTCCGTTGCACTCCGTTACGCCCTTCATTTCATTCAGGGGAAATTTTTTGCTTTGCAAAAAACTCTCGAGTGTTTCACCATTTTTTCAGCTCTCACTTCGTGGAGGAAAAAATTGCTTCACCTCGAGCTTTTTCTTCAAAAAAGTCTTTTAACCGCGGTTTATATTCAATTGATCTTTTTCTTTTTGCTAAAAAGCATTAAATAGCGCCATTGGTTTATACCCATACTATGGAAATTCTTCTTGCAACTATGGATAATGCTAAAGATGTTGCAAATATTGAGTTCAATAATGGTTATGTTTGGTCGAAGTATTCTCTTGAAGAAGAGATAAAATTTGCAACATCATTATTGAACTCAGAAAAAGTTTTTTTAGCAAAAAAAGATAATTCTTATGTAGGATATATTTCTATAAAAATAGAAAATAATATTGGAGAAATAGGCATGTCTGTTCTTGAAAATTATCAAGGAAAGGGAATTGGTTCGCGTCTAGTTTTACATATACTGGATTTTGCTAAAAAAACTAGATGCAAAAAAATTAAACTCGAAGTATGGGAAAAAAATAAAAAAGCCATTACCCTTTACAAAAAGTTTGATTTTTCTGTAATCGCTGAGAAGAAGAATTTCTACAAAAATGGAGACTCATTATTGACGATGGCACTAAATCTCAAAAAATAAGTGAAGAAGAAAATAGACCTGAATATATTTGTAGAAAACAACGTGGGCCATAAAATTAATTCTATAAAAATTATATAAACTATTTTTATTTAATTGCATAATAAAAATGTCTGAAAAAAATTTATTTTCTGTATGGAAAAAAGTTTTTAGCAATTGGAAATATATCGCTTTAAGTATTATAATTGCATTAATTTTTTATTCTTTCAATGTTCTTATTTCAAATTATAGTTCATTGATTTCTTTTTATGGTAAATTTGGATTATTAGAAACCATTAAACTTTTCTTTAGTTTTTTTATAGGATTTAAAGAAACAACATTAATGAGTTCATTTATCAGTTTGATTCTTATCGCTATTCTTTTTGGAATATTATTTAGCCTTATTACTTACAAAACAAAAATGATTAAATCAGTTTCAGGGAAAACAGGAATTTTTACAACAACAGGAATTTTTTTAGGAGTTTTAGTTCCGGGATGCCCTTCATGCGGAATTGGTTTACTTTCTCTTTTTGGAATTAGTGCTGCTGCATTATCTTTCCTTCCATACGACGGATTGGAATTATCAATATTAGCAATTGGTATTCTTTCATTTTCAACTTTCGAAATAACTAAGGATATAAAAAAAGGAATTTCATGTGAAGTTGATCTTAAAAAATAACAAAAAGTTTTTAAAGCAAAAAAATTTATTACTAACTAGTTCAAAATGAGTGAAGAAAAAACAATAACAATAAGAAAAGATGATTTGTGGAAATATTTATCATTTTTTTTATTTGCAGTAGTTCTTATCGGAGGGGTTTTTTTATTTACTGGAAATTCTGATGATGGTTCAATAAACGGAAACCCTGTTGCTCAAGGACAAGGACAAGGACAAGATGAAGGAAAAGCAAGTGCAAGTGTTGACGATGATGCTGTTCTTGGAGATCCTGATGCACCTGTAACAATAATTGAATTCTCAGATTATCAATGTGCTTATTGTGGAAGACATTATACTCAAACTCTTCCTTTAATAAAATCAGAATATATTGATACTGGAAAAGTAAAACTTGTTTTCAGAGATTTTCCATTAGCAAGTTTGCATCCAATGGCAATTCCTTCTGCAGAAGCAGCTGAATGTGTGAGAGATGTAGCTGGAAATGACGAAGCATATTTTGAATATCATGATATAATATTTGAAAATCAAAATCTTTTAAGCACAGATAATTTAAAGAGTTGGGCTAAGAATTTAGGATATAATATTGACTCATGTTTAGATTCAGGAAAATTCAAGAATGAGGTTCAAAAAGATTCTGTTGATGCTCAATCTGCTGGATTTGGAGGAACTCCTGGTTTCTTAATAATGAAGAGTGGAGCAAAAGAAGGTACACCTCTAAAAGGAGCATATCCATTTAGTGCATTCCAACAAATCATTGAAGCTGAATTAGCTTAATTTTATTTTTTAAAATATTTTTTTAAATAATTTTTTCATTAAACATTTTAAAAATTTTATCATGTTTTATGTAATCAAGTATTTCTTTATGATGGGTTATTATTAAAATACATTTTTCTTTATTCATAAAATTATTAATTTCTTTTGACACTTTTTTTAAAGAATCAATATCCAAACCAGAATCAATTTCATCAAGAATAACAAATTTTGGATCTAAAACCAACATTTGCAAAATCTCCATTTTCTTTTTCTCTCCGCCTGAAAAATTTTCATTCAAATATCTTTCCAGAAAATTTTTATCAATATCTAAATCTTTTGCTTTTTTTTCTAATAATCTTTGAAAATCTAAAAAAGAAATTTTCTTTTCTTTTATAGAATTATAAGCTGTTCTTAAAAAATTTGAAATTGTAATTCCTGAAATTTCCATGGGAAATTGAAATGAAAGAAACAATCCTTTTTTTGCCCTTTCATTTACAGGAAGATTTGTTATATCTTCTTCATCAAATAAAATTTTTCCTGAAGAAATATTATATTTTGGATTTCCTATTAAAGCATTTGCAAATGTAGTTTTTCCAGAACCATTTGCACCCATTAAAACATAAATTTTTCCTTTTTCAAATTTTAAATTAATTTCTTTTAGAATTTTTTTTTCTTCAGCTTCTACATGAAGATTTTTTATTTCAAGCATTTTAAACTTTTATTATCTCACAGTCCTTAATATTTATTTTTCCTTTGTAAAGAATATGTGGGATAAAATGAAATAACATGGGTTTTCTTCCAGCGGAAAATTCTTCTCTAAAATAAGCTTTAGTTCTTGGACTAATTTTATCATATTTATTTAAGTCTTTAATTTGAAAAGATACATAGTTTTTTTCATTAGAAAGATTTCTAATTTTGTATAAGTTTACAATGGTAATAGATTTATTAAGAATTCTTGGATCTATTTTAAACCATTTAGATGTCTTTCTTTTAGGTGAACCAGCTTTCATTAATGCTTTTTTAAGTTTTTTAGGATCAACTGTTGTAAGGTGGATTACATCATTCCAAAGACAATTTAATATTGGAAATTTTAGATTAAAAAGTGTTTCTCTTCCTTCATATTTTTTTACTTTTTTATTATAAATAGAAGGATATTTTTTCTTTAATGAATTCAAAGGCATTAAAAAATTACCTTTTATGTCTTCTGGAACTTTATGATATAAATAATTCATTTCAAAGCCCCCTTAATTGAATCTAAAGGCAATAATACACATTTTAATCTTGCAGGATTTATTGATATTTTTAAAAGTTCAAGGATATCTTTTTTATCAAGTTTTTTCACATCTGTTATTTTCATGTTTTTTATTTTATCTGTAAGTAATGATGAAGAAACCATACTCATTACACAACCACTTCCGTTAAATTTCACATCACTTATTTTTTCATCTTCTATTATTAATTGAACAGTTATTTCATCACCACAAAGAGAATTAGTTTCTGTATGTTTATGTGTTGGATTTTTTATTTCACCAAAATTTGAAGGATTTCTGTATAACTCTAAAATATGCTCTCTGTACATTTTTTCAGATAAATTATCATGACTCATTTTAATTATTAAACTTTTCATTTATTTTATTTAAACCTTCTACTAATTTATCAATATCTTCAAAAGTATTGTAAAAATAAAAACTTGCTCTTGCAGTTCCAGAAATTCCAAGTTTTTCCATTAAAGGCATTGTGCAATGATGCCCTGCTCTTATTGCAATTTCATAATCGTCAAGTAGAGAAGCAATATCATGAGGATGAATATTTTTCAAATTAAAAGATAAAATTCCTGCACTATTTTTTTCTGAATTGTAAATCTTAATATCTTTAATATCTTTAATTTTCTCTAAAGCATATTTCATTAATTCTTTTTCTTTTTTTTCAATATTTTCAATCCCAATTTCTTCAATATATTTTATTGCTTCTGCTAATCCAACTGCTCCTGCAATATTTTGAGTTCCTGCTTCAAATTTTTCTGGAATAGAATCCCATTCAGCATTTTCAAGAGAAACTTTTTTTATCATACCACCTCCAAAATTAAACGGCTGTAATTTTTCAAGTAAATGCTTTTTCCCATATAAAACTCCAATTCCTAGAGGACCTAATATTTTGTGTCCTGAAAAAACTAAAAAATCACAATCAATGTTTTTTACATCAACTTTCATATGAGGAACACTTTGTGCTGCATCAATTATTGTTATGGCTCCTTTTTCCTTACTTATCTTAATTAATGCTTTAACAGGATTTATAGTGCCAAGAGAATTTGAAACATGCACAACAGATAAAATCGCTGTTTTATTTGTTATCTTTCTTTTTGCATCCTCCATATCAAGAGTAAAATCATCTTTTACTTTAATGAATTTTAATTTCATATTTTTCCTTTTTGCAAGTTGTTGCCATGGAACTAAATTACTATGATGTTCCATTTCTGTTAAAACTATTTCATCTTTTTCTTTAGGAATTATTGAATTAATTGTATAAGCTAAAAAATTAATTCCTTCTGTTGTGCTTTTTGTAAAAATTATTTCTTTTTGAGAGGCATTAATAAATTTAGCAACAATTTTTCTTGAATTTTCATATTTTTCTGTTGCTTTTTGACTTAACTTATAAATTCCTCTATGGATATTTGCGTTTGAAGTTTCGTAAAATTCCTTGATTGCATTTATTACTTGTTTTGGTTTCTGTGTTGTTGAAGCATTATCTAAGTAAACAAGGTCTTTATGATTTTGAAATATTGGAAAATCTTCTTTATTCATTTTATATTCTTGAAGCCTCCCCATATTCTAGTGAAACATCTAAATGATAATCTACCATAAATTCAAATCCATATACATAAGTTTTTATAATACTACAAGAAGCTGTTATTTTTTTAGGAACCCTGTCATTTTCAATTTCTTCAATAAATAAACTATAATTATGTTTTACTATACTCTTTTGTAATCTACTTATTCTTCTTTGAGGAACCTTTTTTCCAGTTATTTCCCAAAATGTAGAAAAGTTACCTCCAACAAGAGTACTAGTTCCTGTAATTATTTCTCTTTCTCTTACCGGAGAAATAAATTTTTCTAATAGATTTAATAAATTACCCATTTTAAATAATAGAATCCTCGATTTCTAATTCGATTAATTTATTTAATTCAACTGCATATTCTAAAGGAAGTTCTTTAACAACAGGTTCTATAAATCCTGAGACAATCATTTTTGTTGCTTCTTTTTCAGATAAACCTCTAGACATTAAATAAAATAATTGTTCTTCCTGAATTTTTCCAACAACTGCTTCATGCGAGACTTCTACGTTATTTTCAGAAATTTCCATAGCCGGAAAAGTAAGAACTTTACTTTTATTATCAAGTATTAGGCCATCACATCTTACATTTGATTTTGAATTAACAGAACCTTTTTTTATGTCGACTAATCCCCTATAAGAACTTACTCCTCCTTCTTTGCTGATTCCCTTGCTTATTATGTGCGAGCTTGTATCTTCAGCGAGATGATAAACTTTGCATCCTGTGTCTTGGAACTGGTTATTTCCTGCATAAGCAATTCCAATATAATCTGTTTTAGCTTTTTTCCCAATTAAAATACTACAAGGATAAAGCATTGTTGTTTTGCTTCCTAGATTTCCATTAACCCATTCCATTATTCCATTTTCATGAACAATTGCTCTTTTTGTGTTTAAGTTGTAGGTATTTTTACTCCAATTTTCAATACTTGAATAACGAACTTTTGCATTTTTTAAAACATGAATTTCTACACATCCAACATGCAAAGAATTCTCAATGTATTGGGGAGCTGAGCAACCTTCAATATAATGAATTTCTGAACCTTCATCAGCAATTATTAAAGTGTGTTCAAATTGCCCTCCTTGTTTTGCATTCATTCTAAAATATGCTTGTAAGGGCAGTTCAACTTTAATTCCTTTTGGAATATAAATAAAACTTCCTCCGCTCCAAACAGCTGCATGCAAAGCTGTAAATTTATGCAAAGCAGGAGAAACACAATTTGTCATAAAATATTTCTTGACTAATTCAGGATATTGTTTTACTGCTTCATCCATATCAAGAAAAACAACTCCTTTTTTCCCTAAATCTTTTTTTAAATTATGATAAATAACTTCTGATTCATATTGAGCACCAACACCTGCAAGAGCTTTTTTTTCAGCTTCTGGAATTCCTAATTTTTCATAAGTTTTTCTAATATCTTCTGGAACATCTTCCCATGATTTTGAATTTTTATTTGCATCTGGTTTCATGTAAAAATAAATTTCATCTAAACTCAAATCACTTAAATCAGGACCAAAATTAGGCATTGGCTTTTTGTTAAAAATATTTAGAGCATTTAATCTTTTATTTAAAATCCATTCTGGCTCTTTTTTATCTTTTGAAATCTGTCTTACAACTTCTTCACTAATTCCTGGTTTTGCCTTGAATTTCAATCTTTCAGGATTATGATGATCAAATACATTTCTTGTTACTTGGATTTGAGGATTTTTATCCATAAACTTAACTATAGTTAAGTTTATTTAAAGTTTTTGTATTAGGACTTTAGGTAAATTTTTAAGTTTACTAAAATACTTAATTCTATGAAAGAAAATGAAATATTAGAAAAAATCTATGAAAGACTTTGGTGGATAATGTTTTGGATTATAGTTATGGGATTAGTTATTTCTTCAAGTGTTAGTGATTTAGGTTCATATTTAAATTAGAACCAAATTCAATCAACTCCAACACTTGTTTCAAAAATCCTTAAATACTTCTTTGTTTTATTGTTTATATGACAAAAATTATGCCTCAAGAAATTGAAGTTTGGTATTTGATTCCTTCATTAAGAAGAGAACTTGTGAAAATTTTTATTAAAGATTATAATTTAAGCCAGAAAAAATCAGCTGAAATTCTTGGAATTACAGAATCTGCAATTTCCCAATATTTGAAATCAAAAAGAGGGGGAAGAATTTTATTTTCAAAAAAAGAAAAAGAACAAATAAAAAAATCAGCTGACAAAATAATAAAAAAACCAGAAACTTTAATTAAAAATTTAAATGAGTTATGTATTTTGTTTAGAAAAACAAAAGTTATTTGCGATCTTCACAAAAGCCAAGATAAAGATATCTTTAAAAATTGTGATGTTTGTTTTAATTGAGGTTATATTTTTTTAAGGTCTTCTAGTTGTTTTGGTGCTATGAACTTTTTCATTATAAAATCAACCACAAATCCAAAATACCTCATAAAATACCATAATTTTGCACCAAAGGTAGGAGTTATAACTTCTTTACCTTTATCCATATTTTTAACTATTTTTTTTGCAACTATTCTAGGGTCACCTGCAACTTTATTAAAACGTTCTACACACATTTGTTTTGTTTCATTATCATCACAGTGAAAAGCTGTTTTTGCAAAATTTGTTTTCATTCTTGCTGGAAGGATAATTGTGGTGGTTATATTTGAATCCCTTAATTCATACATTAGGGAACGATTAAAACCATAAACAGCTGATTTAGTAAGATTATAAACTGTAAAATATGGCAAAGGTGTGAAAGCCACGACAGAGCCTATGTTTATTATTCTTCCTTTGTTCTCTTTTTTCATATATTTTAATGCCATACTCGCAAGATGAACATAAGAATTAACATTAACTTCCAACATATTTTTTATCATTTCAGAATCTTGATCTTCAAGTAAGGTAGCTTTTCCAAATCCAGCGTTGTTGAAAACATAATCAATTCTTTTTTCTTTTTCTATTATTGTAGAAATTATTTTCTCACGAAATTTAAAATCTATTAAATCCCCTGAAATTATTTTTATTTCCCCTTCAAGTTTTTCACAATCTTTTTTCAATTGTTCTAAAAGATTTTTTCTTCTTGCTATAACATAAACTTTATACCCTTTTTCGCAAAGTAATTCTGCCAAAACTTTTCCCAAGCCAGAAGAAGCTCCTGTAACTAAACAAACTTCTTTTTGCATTTTAAGAATTAGGATTTTTAATTTATATAATTTATCTTTAGCGAATAATTTATTAATCTTGTTTTTGTTTTTATGAGAATGAAATTAGAAACAAAAAGATTGATTCTAAGAAAGCCTAAACTTTCTGATTGGAGAGATATTGTAGAGGGAGTTGGAGACCTAAATGTTTCGAAGTTTACTGAAAAAATTCCTTACCCATATAAGAAAAAAGATGCTATTGGTTGGTTGAAAAATTCAATTAAAGAATGGTGTAAGAATGGGTATTGTTTTTTAATAGAATTAAAAGAAGAGAAAAAAGTTATTGGATGTATCCATTTAATGGAGGTTAGCAAATTTAAAGGAACTGCAGGAACTGGATCTTGGATCAATAGGAAATATTGGAGAAAGGGATATATAACTGAAGTAAAAATAGCTGCAAACAATTTCGCTTTCAACAAACTAAAACTAAGGAAACTAAATAGTACTGTTTTTGTTGATAATCTAGCATCCAACAAAACACAACAATCTATAGGGTATCAATTTGAGGGTAGAAAAAATAAAGACACAAGATCTTTAGCAACTGGAAAAATAAAAGATGTGAATCTTTATGGTTTATTTAAAGAAGATTGGAAGAAAAATTTACCTAAATTTAGAAAAAAACTAACTAAAAAATTAAAATGAAATGCCTCGAAAAAAAAGCAAAAGCATATGCACTAAAAAATGCACTTTCTCATGAAGGGAAATCAAAAATAGGTTCTGTCATTTCTGCTTTATTTAATGAAGGCTTGAAAAAAAGTGAAGTAAAAAAATATTTAAAGAAAATTTCTGAAGTGGTTTCAAAAGTTAATTCCCTTTCTATTGAAGAACAAGAAAAAGAATTTGAAAAATTAGAAAATGAAATTAGTGAAAGAAAAACGCGTGAAGGTTTAGAAGAATTACCTAATAATAAAAAAGTCATTATGAGATTTGCTCCTTCTGCTTCAGGACCTTTACATATAGGACATGCAATGACTGCTTCTTTATCATTTCTCTACGTGGAAAAATATCATGGAAAATTTTATGTGAGAATAGAAGATACAAATCCAGAAAATATCTACAAGAATGCATACAAAATGATTGAAGAAGATTCAAAATATATTTTTGATAATAAAGCAGAAATCATGATACAATCATATAGAATGAAAATTTACTATAAATATGCTGAAAAATTAATTAAAAAAAATGCAGCTTATGTTTGCACTTGTTCTGGAGATGAATTCAGAGAGTTTGTAAAGAAAAAGAAAAATTGTCCATGCAGAAGTTTAATTGCAAAAGAAAATTTGAAAAAATGGAAAAAAATGTTGACGCCACAGGTGTACACCAATGAGGTGCGAGAACCTCTTAGAAGCCCTGATAAATTTTCAAAAAAAATTTCTACTAAGGGCAAAAATGGATTTAAACAAGGTGAAGCTGTTTTAAGATTTAAATCTTCCGAAGGAATGAAAGATTCTAATCCTGCAATGAGGGATTTTCCTTTGGCGAGAATAAATACAACAACTCATCCTTTTCAAAAAAATAAATACAGGGTTTGGCCTTTGATGAATCTTGCTGTTGCAGTTGATGATATTGAAATGAAAATAACTCATATTATAAGGGCAAAAGATCATAGAGATAATGCAAAAAGACAGGAAATGATTTTTAATGTTCTAGGAAAAAAATCACCTTGGACTGGTTTTTTAGGAAGATTTAAATTTAAAGATATGGAATTGTCAACAACAAAAATAAGGCAAGAAATTGAACAGAAAAAATATTCAGGATGGGATGATCCTAAACTTCCAACCCTTATTTCACTAAAAAAACAAGGCTATAAACCAGAAGCATTTTGGAAATTCGCAGAGCAAATTGGTCTTTCTGAAAATGATAAAGTTATGGATAAAAAAGAATTTTTTATATTGCTAAAGAATTTTAATAAATAATAATTTTTGAATATACAGAAATATTTATATACTATTTTTTTTTAACTTAATTATGAAGGATAATAAAAGAGGTATATCAACAATAGTAGTTTCTTTAATGATGATTGTTCTGGTTTTAGTTGCTGTGGCTGTTGTATGGTTTACTGTAAGAAATATTCTTGAAGGTGAAACAGAGCAAATTAATTTAGGAACAAACTGTTTAGAGGTTGATGTAAGAGCTACAAAATTAATTTGTAGTGGTGTGAATAATGATGTTTGTAGTGTTACAGTCACAAGAAATCCTGGTGGAGATGATATTGCAGGAATAAAATTAGTCTTTACAAATTCAACAGGGGATAAAAATTATGTGCATGATGTTTTAGGGAATATTCTTTCTCTGGAAGCAAAAACAGAAGCAAACATTAGCACAGAAATATCAAATGTAAATAATGTTAAAGTTGTAGCTTACTTTACAGATTTTGCAGGAAATGAACAGTTATGTTCAGCAACTTTTTAATTCTTAATGATTAAATTTAAAAACTCTTTTTATTCTTGATTTATATGCAAACTAAAATTTGGGGTTATCCCCATCACCTTTTTAAATAAGGATTTTTTTAGTTGTAACTTTAATTTTGATAAGAACTTTTTTATACTATTTTTAATTAAATTAAATAATGACGGTTGTGGTCTAATGGTTATGACGTGTGGTTGTGGTCCGCAAGAAGGGAGTTCAATTCTCCCCTTCCGTCCTGAATATAGCGAAAGAGGAGATCTTTCAAAGAGGTTAAAATGAATTATAAAAATATTAAAAGTATAGTTTTTATTTGTAAATATAATGCTTTTAGAAGCAAGATTGCTGAATTATATTTTAAAAAAATAAATAAAAATAACAAGATTAAAGTAGTTAGTAGGGGATTTATTATTGGTGAAGTTGCAGATAAGATGCAAAAAAGAAAAGCCAAAGAGATTGGAATTGAGATTAAAGGAAAATCTAAACCTTTAATTTTAAAAGAATTAATAAAATCAGATTTGATTATTGTTGTAGCAAAGGATATTCCAAAAATAATGTTTAATTATTGGCTTGAACCTATTAATAAAAAAGTAGTGTTTTGGAAAATTTCTGATGAACAAAAAATGAATGAGAAAAATATAGAAAGAATTATAAAAAAAATAATGAAAAAAGTTGAAATGTTAGTTAAACAATTGGAGAGGGAGAAATGAAAACTGAAAATGTTAAAGGATTCAAAGATGTAATAGGAAATGAAGCTGAAAAAATAGCTTTGATTAAAGAAGTTATTAAACAAGCTTTTGAAAGTTATGGATTCACCCCTGCAGAAACTCCCATAATTGAATATGAAGAATTTGTCAAGGGAGAAAATCCAAATGATGAGGCTGTTAGAGATATCTATAAATTAAAAGATAGAAAAAAAAGAAAACTTGCATTAAGGTATGAATTTACTTTTCAACTTAAAAGATTGGCTAAAAATCAAAAGCTACCTTTCAGAAGATATCAAATAGGACCTTTGTTTAGAGATGAACCTATTAGACCTGGACGAACAAGACAATTTACGCAATGTGACGCAGACATAGTTGGATCTACATTAAAAGATGAGGCAGAATGTTTTTCAATTTTAAAAGAAGTTTTAGACAGTCTTAAAATTAAATTTACCTTGTATATAAATAATAGAAAATTAATAAATGAAATACTTGATAAGAATAATATTAAAGATAAAGAAGAAGTAATAAGAGAAATTGATAAACTTGATAAACTTTCAATTAAAGAAGTTAAAACTAATCTAAAAAAATACAAAGCAGAAAAATTATTAGATATATTTACAAAAAAAGAGAAATATTTTGAGAATTATGAATCATATAAAGAAATTAAAGAATTAAAAAAATTGTGTAATTTATTTGGGGTAAATGTTGAGTTTAGGCCTTTTTTAGCAAGAGGTTTTTCATATTATAATGGAACAGTATTTGAAGTATGGTCTAAAGATTTGAAAGTTTCTGTATGTGGTGGTGGGAGTTATTTGATTAATGGAATTCAATCAACAGGAATTTCATTTGGATTAGAACCTTTAATTTTACTTACAAATATTGTATTGCAAATAGATAAAATATTAATTGTTTCATTGAACCAAGATAAAGCTGCAATAAAATTAACTCAAAAATTAAGGAAGCAAGGAAAAAACACAACTTTATTTTACGGCAAACCTTCTAAGGCATTAGAATATGCTAATTCTTATAAAATTAAAAAAGTGATTTTTGTTGGCGAAAAAGAAGTTAAGTTAAAAAAATTTAAAATTAAAGATATGAGAACCGGAAGAGAAAAATTCGAGAAGTTATAAATTACAAAAGTTAACAGTTAATTCTTTATTCCTGACTTCTGGATGAAATAATATTGCATAGAAATTTTGATGATTAAAAGTTTCAGGAAGAACTTGTAAATTGTGTAAATAATAAACTTTTCTTTTTCCTTTAATCCCTAAAAATTCTTTTTTAATATTTATTTCTTTTAATCCTATTTCTTTTTTATTTTTTAATTTATTTCCAAGAATTAAGCCTATTATATGTGAACCTCCACAAATTCCTAAAACCGGTTTATTAAAATTTTTCAACCATTTAAAATATTTTAAATTTTCCAAAAAATAATTATCTTTTAGACTTGTTCCACAAATAATTATTTTTTCTGCAAGTAAATCTTTTTTTGTAATTTTTTTGTAATGTTCTGTTTTGAATTTTATTTTTCCTCCTTTTAAAATATCTTCAATTGGCTTTACAAATTCAAATTCATGTAGTTTTTCATTGCAAATATTTATTATAAGAATCATTTTAAATCAATCTCCATTTTCCATGAATGTTTTTCTCCAAAGATTTTTTTATTATTAATTTTCAAAGATCTTTTGAACAAAGGACAATTAAGAACAAAAGTTTCAAATTCTCCACCTTCTCCTGCAGGATTTATTTGATATTTTTTATTTAATTCTTTAATTTCTTTAATAAATTTTTTATCTATTTTTCTTCCTAACCATGATTTGTTAAAAGGATAAGCAAAAACTCCTGTAATTATTATTTCAAAATTATTTTTTATTAAATCCTCTAAAAGTTCAAACTGGTTTTTTTGCCATAAAGGATTAAAACATTCTAATTCAAGTTTATCGCAGATTTTCTGAACTCGTGAAGCTTGATAAACAGATTCAACAGCACCTGTAACAATTCCTTCAATCTTGAATTTCTCTTTTGCTTTTTTTATTGCTTTTTCTAAATCCTTTAATTCTTCTTCCTTTTTCCCTTTTGATTTCTGAACTATCAAAGGAATGTTCATTGTTTTTGCTTGAATAGTTGTTTTCTCAATAGAAGGTGTATGAAACATATAACTTTCTTTATTTTCAGAAATAATAGAAATTAAACAAGTTAATTTATATTTATTTTTCTTTGCTAAATAAGCAGCATAAGTTGAGTCTTTTCCTCCTGAAAATAAAACAGCGCATTTCATAGAATAAAAAAAGATAGAATGTTTTTAAGGTTGTTTAACTTCGCATAATTTCTGTTATGTTTCCAGACGACTGAAGGAAGGAGAGTGCAACGTGGCTCGGAGCAAAGCGTAGGCACAGTATGACGCAGGTGGCAAAAACTATTTTTTACTATTAACATAATTCTAATGCTTGGCGGTTCAATTCATAAGTCTTCTCTTGCATTTTTTGCATCTTTTCTTGAGAGTACTTTCTTCTATAAGGGACAAGACCATTGCCTGGTTGCCAAGCATATTCTAAAGCCCTTTTATTCCATTCATTAGCTTCATTAGAAATATTACAAACTGGTTCTCCAGTTGGCAAAGTTGGATGAGGAGATAATTTCCAAACTAAATTATCTAGATATTCGGCAGTTTTGTCTATTAATTTTCCCATAACATATTAGAATCAAATGATTTTAATAAACTTTTTCTTTTTTTTGCCACTGAGTAATATTGCGTATAACATCGCAACTATGCGAAGTTGTTTATATCCGAAGGATAATAAACAATTTGGGAAATGTCCCGAGCCGAGGGCTGAATCGTATATCCCTTGTTATACGCCCCGACGACTGAAAGGAGGGGAGCGTAGCGTGGCACGAAGCGTAGCGGAGTGAGTTCAAAAAATATTTTTCGTTCTCAATTATCAGATAGGCTTTTCTCATTAATTATAAATTTGATTTTTCCCGTTTTGAAAAATGAAAGAGGGGTTAGGGGTGAATTTCATTTTTCAAAAAATGCTAAGCTAAGTGTTTACTCAAAAACGAGTATGCGAACGACCTTATTTCCTTCGTGAATATATGTTTTCCCTCATACACTTTTACTAATATCTCAGCGTCTTTAAATGAGTCTTTTACATATTCCAAAATCTCTAGAGCTCCAATACTATATTTATCTTCTTTTGTAGCAGATATGAGTAATGAGCAAGGATTTATTAGTCTCACAACATCTTCAACATCCCCATATTGCAATATATTTGGAACACAAAATTCCATCTGAATACCAATATTTTTTTCAATAGAATTTTTATAATTTACACAACCACAATTAGATACTGAAACCTTTATTCTTTTGTCAAATGCTGGTGCAAAAATGGCCATTCTCCCACCATATGAATGCCCTATAAATCCTATTTTTTTATTATCAACTTCTTCTCTACTTTCTAAATAATCAATTCCAGCAGAAATATCAAAAAGGGTTTTTCCTAGTAAGGTTTCTCCATTTACTATTCTTTTTGCCAATTCAAAGTAATTTCCACCGCCTCCACCCACCTCATTCTGTCTTTCTTCAAAAGCTATTGCATCTGGAGCAAAAGTGACGAATCCTTTTTTAGCTAACTCTACAGCATAGCCCATATCAGGATCTCCTTGTAGTCCTACTACTTCACTTTTTCCAATGTCCCAGTTACTAGCATGTTGATGGTGACAATAAATAGCAGGCACTTTCTTATTCAGATTTTTTGGAATCAATATATATGCCGGAATTCTTTCATCTTTTTCAGCATAAAATTCAATTTTTTGCATTGTGTATTTACCACAATCTTTTTCCTCAATTACACGAGAATTTAAATTAGTTCTCTTTGGGAGTTTTCCTATGAGTTCTAAAAATTGTTTTTGATTCATAATTGATATTTACGGTTTAAAGTTTATAAATAAATCATTTTCGGAACGTAGAGGAGAAAACACAATATTATCCCCCTCTATGATAAAGAAAAAATCAAATTTATCCACTGTTTAGAAAGCCTATCATCCATTATTCTCCACTAGAAAAATATTTTTTGAATTGCGTATAACATCGCAACTATGCGAAGTTGTTTATATTTCAAAAAAATATACAAAATTTTCTCAATCAAAATTAATTTTCATCAACTAAATCAGAAAAAGGATCATTATGTTTAAAATAAGTCTTTTTCATCCAAATATGAATTTCTCCAAAATGTTCATCTTGTTCAAGCCAGATTTTTTCCTGATTTTCTAAATGCAGTAAAGAATGAAATGAAATTATTTTTTCATCTTTATCATTTTTAACAATTTTATTAAAAGCAATTTTTTTCCTTTCTTCATCTTCTTGAAAATGATTAATCAACTTTTCATAAATTTCTTTTATTTTATCATTTACAACATATTTTCTTTTTGGAAGTGAAATTGAAGTTTCCCTTAAAGCATCTTTTTTTACTATTTCTTTTTTAATTCTTCTTCCTTCTGTAATTATAGCTTTGTTTAATGATTCAACTAATTCATTTAATGTAACTTTTTTAAATCTTGGAAAAGGACTTCTTGGAATTAGCTCTGGAATTTCTTCGTCAAGTTCAATCATTTCAATTTTTTTAATAGGTTCTTCATCTTTTCCAAAAAGAATTTCATCTATACTTTTTATATATTGATTTAACAAGACTTCTGATTTAATCCTTAGTAAAAGCGCAGCAGCCAAAAGAACTTTGCTCGAAACAAAATAACTTTCTTCTTCGAGTTTTTCAATTTTTTCTAAGTATTTGTTTGTTAAGACGTTTATATCAATATCCCAAGCATTTAATTGTTCTGTATTTATCAAATCATAAATAATCTCTCTCCATCCAATTTCCTTGCCGAAAATTAAATCATGGATTTGCTCTTGTTTAGCAGTTTTTTCCGATGAATGATTTAAAATCTCTGAATTTTTATTTGATATTTTAAATTTTTCCTCTTTCATTTAGTTTACCTCTTATTTTTATATTAATTATAAGAAATTGTATCTTATAAATTATTTAGTTATGATGTAGTGCCTAAAATTATGGTTATTCTTATCTTGTAAAGATTATTATAGTTCTTTTGGCTTAAATTTTTTTAGAAATAAAGTTTAGCAAATTACTACTAAACACTAATTACGTCCCGTCATTCTTCAAGAGTAACAAAACCAAAAGGTTTATATACTTGAAAATATTCTATTTTTTATCACCTCTTTTTCCCAGGAGAATCTTCAAGTCATCTATTTTTTTGATTTGAAGACCTCCTAGGGTTTATGATAAAAAAATAAAAGGAAAAAAATTTATTAAACATGAAAAACGAATCCACAATTCAAATTTTTATAAAAAATCCAGAAGAATATAATCCAGAAAAAGTGAGTGATTTAGTCTCAGGTTTTGTTAAAGGAAAATATAATCCTTCAAGAACAGTCTTAAAAGTAAAAGATAATAAAAGAATTTATTCTCCAATAGAGAGAGGACCTTGTGGCCAATCTCTTCCTCCTTTTATACACGTTTATATTGATCCAAAAGATTCAGTTATAATAGAAGTAAAAGATAGAGAAAGAGGTGGTTTAGGTATATGTGAAGATGAGGAATTAAAAGACGTGGCAAAAGGGCTATTAAAAATTATAAATGAAAATAATTTTGAGGCTCATAGTCCTACCGAATTTTAAAAACTTAGATTTAGAAAAATATTATAGATGTTAAGTCTTAACTTCTTGAACAACTTCATTATTTTTTGATTCGAATTCAGAATAATGACATTTCCCACAATAAAATCTTTTTTGAGAATTCATTAAGAAAACACCTGGACCGCATCTTGGACAAAATCTTTCTCTTGTAATTTTATCACCTTCAATTTTATATTTTAAATATTTCTTGCTTGTTGGTTTATTTTTATGAGGCTTTTTTCCTTTTTTTATTGCTTTTGTTTTTTTCTTTGCCATTATTCTTTATTAGAATTTACTTCTTTTTGTTCTTCATTTTTTGAAGAATCTTCTTTTGATTCTTCAACTTTTTCTTCAGTTTTATCATTTTCAGAAGATGTTTTAGGAGTTTCACTTGGTTTTTCTTCCTTTAGAGTTTCTTTTAATTTTTCATCTTTTTTCTTTTTTATTTCTAGTTTATTTTTGTCTTGTTCTGATTTGTAAATAAAAGTATTTACTTTGAAAGTTTTTGAGCCAAATTTTCCATGAATCTCTTTTATTTTTATATTTTCAATTTGAGTTGAGAATTTTTCTGAAATTAATTTTCCTATTTCTATACGGCTTGGAGTAATGTTTGCTTGCACATTAAATTGAATTTCTTTTCTATTAAACAAAGGATTTTCTTTTTCTTCTATTACTTTAAAATTTTCCATTGTGTTTTTTGATTGTAAAAAATGCAGTTAAAATTTTTAATTTTGGCCTTAGAATTATCTAGCTTTAATTGCAAAATTTCCTTTTTGTTTTATATTTAATTTTTGAGCTATTTCCGATTTTTCAGGATTTAAAACAATGATTTTTCCCTTAAAATTTTCTGTTGATTCTTTAGAATCACAATTAGGGCATTTTTCTCCTTCGTAAATTCTATTGCAAATTTTGCATGCTTTTTGTTTTACCATTTTATTTTTTCTTTTTTCCTTTAACAGCTTTTTGTTCTGACTTCAACATTTTTTTAGCTTCTTTTTCTTTTTTCACTTTTTCTTCTTTAAACCATTCAATTTTTCCAAGTCCTGGTTGTCTCATTGTCAAGCCAATTTTTACACCTTCACCTTTATGACTTATTGCAACAATTCTTGCCAAACATAAATCTCCTTTTTTTAAACTTCTTTTTGATGCTTTTCCAACAAGTAAATTTGTTTTGCTAAAACTTACAAAATCATCCATTGTTTGACTAATATGAATCATACCTCTCATAACGCCTAAATCCATGAAAGCACCAAAGTTTGCTATTTCTGAGATTGATCCATAAACAAGTTCATGAATTTCAGGTTTCCATGTTAGTAACTTGAATTTTGAATTATAATATGCTGCTCCGTCGCCAGGAATAATAACTCCTTCCCCAACTTCTAAAATTTCAATTACTGAAACAACTTTTCCAACTTCTTTATCATAATAATCCACATAGGTTTCTCTAAGTTGTTTTTCAACAGCTTCAATTGTTGCTAAGCCAAACAGCTTTGGCTCTACTCTTACATAATCCTCAATTTCAGTTAAATAAAACATTTTAATAAAAATCAGAACAAAAATTGGTTTTTAAAGTTTTTTAGAGGTGTTAATAGTGTTCTTCACTATCATTTCCTCTTCCTTCAAGAGTTTCTGTTTCAGAAAAATATAAGATTTTCTGATTCAGCAAAACCTTCTTCAATAATACTTCTTACCCTATCATACAAATTAAGTTCAACTGGATTTATTTCATCCAAGTCACAACCAACAGGAGGTTCAAATTTTAATCCTGAAAAATATCCTCGCGAATTTTCTCCAGATCTTATTAAAGAAAAACCACTTAATCCTATTTGCTTTCCTTCTGGATAAACCATTAATCCTCTTACTTCACTGACATAACAACTTTCTCCTTGATTAATTCCTAAATGTCCTGAAAAATTTCCATCTACTCTTACGTTTTCTCCAAGTTCTTTTTCAACATATCTAAGAATTTTTCTTGCATCTTCAAAATTAAAAGCTCCCGGAAAATTAATAGTTGTTTTTTTTAATAATTTTTGTAACTCATTCATAAAAAACTTTTAATATTCATATATATAAAATAATTGTTCTTAATTATATAACTTCTAATTTATTTTTCTCTCTAATAACTAATTTTGGATTTTTTATTTTGTTTTTCAATTCTCTATCTAATGTAGCAATAATAATATTTTTATTTTTTTCAGTAAAATTTTTCAATCTTTTGTCAGTATTTTTTCCATATTTTAACAAATCAATTTTTTTAAAAGAGTTTTTTTCTTTTTCAAGAAGCTTTAAGGAAAGTTCAGCATCTTTTCTAAAGTGAAATTTTTTCTTTGAATTTACAACTTTTTTTAATTCATTTATAACTTGTTCTGGAATTAAAATTTCCATTCCCATAAATTTTATTTCTTCGAAAAAATCTATTTTTTGTTTTACGCAAGTAAGAATAAAATTTGTGTCAAGGATTGTTATTTTCATATTTTAATTTAGAAGAAAGAATATAAAAAACTATCATATAGAAAAACATTAAAAACTTAATTAATTGTTAAGTTAAATGGGTGCGTAGCATAATGGTAGTGTCTTCCGCTCCAGCCGGAAAGGTGGGGGTTCGATTCCCTCCGTGCCCATTTTTCTTAAAATTTCTACGAAAGATTTAAAAATAACTTTTTTTTTAAAATAATTACTTTTAATTTTAAGGGGTGATTTTTAGAATTCTCTAGTTTCTTAAACATTTGAAGTAGGGAAAATGAAAAAAATAATTAATTTATCTAAGAAACATGGAGGGCTTGTTTTTGGAGAAGTTCTTGTAGTTGCAGGTGCAGTTGTCGTCGGAGAATATGCATTAAGAGCAGTTAGTAGCATGAACTTACGTGCATTATTTGTTGCATTACCTTTAATTTTTTTAGGATTAGTTATGAGAACTTATTTTAACCAATCAAATAAGAAAAAAGATATTCCAGGAGATATTATTCAAACATCTTAAAAATGTCGTTTGATGGTTTACATTTGATTTGTGACAGACATAAAAAAGAAACATATTATTGTTCTCTCGAAGAAAAATGGCTTTGCATAAAATGTGAGTTAGAAGATAAATAATTTTATTTTTTTATATCTCTAACTCTAGTATCTAAATGCTTATAAAAATAAAATTTATTAGAAAACCATGGGTAATTTAGATTCAAGATTAAAAGGAAATAAACAATTACTTTGTGATATTGCTAAAACATTAGAGGGTATGGGATGTGGTATAGCAATAACATTAAGTGGCCAAAGAATTGAAAGGCCATTAAATTCTAATTCAATGGGAATTCTTGCTTATTTTAAATAGGATTATGGAAAAGATTGACATTCATAATACTCAAACATCATATGATCAGGCAATTACTAAGATTAAAGAGAATAAAAAGAGGAGGAGGAGATCAGGTTATTATCAAAGATGGGTTAATTCCAATTAATATATGTATTTAACATATTTAATTCAAATATATCTAAACTATCAATTCCTTTTTCTAAACCTTTTTTAAGAATTTTTTTCCATCTAGATATATCTCTTAATTGTTTAAATAAGAAATATAAATAGAAAAAATAGGAAATATAAACTAACCATAAATACTAAAATTAAAAAAATAAAAGAGAATAAAAATAAGAAATTTCTCATCTTTTTTTATACTTAATTCTTTTCTTTACTTTTCCTTCAAATAATTTATAAGCATTTTCTGTTTTTTTATTATTGATTTCATCATGTTTTTCATCAATACCCTCCATTTATACTCAACAATGGGGCCTATGGGAAAGCCTATTTACCTGTTGTTTCTTTGTTCTGATTTCCTATTATTTTAAATATTTTTTTAACTGTTAACGAAATCGGAATTAAAAATAATTCAGTTATTAAAAAAATAAAAAAACAAGCCAATGGATACCATTTTAAACATTGCCAATCACCAGAACATACAAAATATCCATATATACAAAATGGAATTGGAGCGACAACTGCAGAAATTATATAAGCCCATAAATATTTTTTGATAAACAAATAACTAATAATACTAATTAATGTGAGAATTATTGTGGTTGCTCCGATTGCTAACAAATAAGTTTTTATCCCATATCGTTGAATTTCAGCTTGGTACATACTAGCAACAAATAGAACAATTCCCAATATAATTAGAGTACCTTTTAGTATTTCAAGAAATATCTGTTTTTTTATTATTGATTTCATCATGTTTTTTATCATGTTCGTCAGGAGTTAAAACATCAAGATTATTCATTCTATTATTTGTTTTATCTCCATCAATATGATGAACTTCATATGCAGAAAATGAAAGAGGATATTTCTTTCTATTTTTTAAGTAAATATGATGATATGCTCTATGTCTATGAACTGCATTTGAATGCTCTCTCTTGTAACCTTTCTTATCTTTATAACTCATTAAAATATTTAAAAAATTAAAGTATAAATAATCTACTCCCCAATAATTAAACTTATTCTCTTATTAGAATTCATAAATAAATAAAGAGTAGTTTGTTTAGTAATCTTTAATAAAGATTGAATTGTTTAAGGAAATATGAAAAAGAAAACATCTGAGGGATATTTTTCAAAGATATTACAAGAATTAGGTGGAGATAATGTGGAGAATAATTGTAAAGAGGATGAAGTGCATGTACATCACAAGGATTTAACAACTACAAATAACAAGAGAAAAAATCTGAAAGTAATGTTTATAGATAATCATAAGAAACTACATATTAGAGAGAAATTTGATGAATCTGATAAAGAATTTGAAGAATG
>Ga0187833_10001022_pt1 | contig 32943 bp, 31 predicted proteins | sample ETNtaG_37_FD_167968 | JGI IMG/M metagenome (GOLD analysis project Ga0187833, IMG submission 167968) | Marine microbial and viral communities from oxygen minimum zone, Eastern Pacific Ocean - ETNP2014_SV_400_PacBio MetaG (Illumina Assembly) | ecosystem: Environmental > Aquatic > Marine > Hypoxic...
ATATCCTCCCTGCCTATGTATTCTGGATTCCAATCTTATAAAATAGATAGAGCAGATGGTGTCTATGAGAGCTGTATAAGTCTTCCCTCCAGTGTAAATTTAAAACAATCCGAAATTGAATATATTGTAAATAGTATTGCGAAATATTTTGAGAGATCGTCGCAGTGAGAATGATTGAAAGAAGTTTGTTGGATAGAAAGAACCCTCAGTGCGTAATTGGTGAAATGTCTAGATACGTAATAACAAATATGAGTGAAAGTCCGGGATGAGTAAAAGTTGGAATAAATCACTGTTGCCCCCAGAAGCTACTGTTGAAGATGCAAAGCGCGTCCTTGATTCAGATTCAATGCGTATTGTTTTTGTTGTGAGTGAAAAGGGGAGACTGCTGGGGATTGTAACGCAAAATGATTATAGAAAGAGCATCTTGAAATATGTGGATAATCATGCGCCTATTACTTCAATTATGAACGATAACCCTAAGACAGTATTAGTGACAGATAGTGAAAGTGTAATAGACGAACTATTCATTAAGACACATTTAATGCATTTGCCTGTTGTTGATGAGGATGGGATTTTAGTAAACGTAGAGTACTATGACGAACACTTAATGATTGATAGCCAGGATAACTGGATGATTATTATGGCTGGTGGGCAGGGTAGTCGTTTAAGACCATTAACTACGGACACGCCTAAGCCACTGTTAAAAGTGGGTGGGAAACCAATTCTGGAAACAATTATTGATAATTGTATTTCCTATGGTTTTAGAAAGTTTTATTTGTCAGTTAATTATAAAGCTCAGATGATAGAAGATTATTTTGGTGACGGATCAAAGTGGGGTATACAAATAAGTTACTTGAAAGAAAAGAAACAAAAGGGAACTGCCGGATCACTTTCTCTTCTGCCCGAAACACCATCAAAACCGTTTATAGTAATGAACGCAGATCTGATAACTGACTTAAACTTTCAAGATTTAATCAATTTTCATTTGGAACACAAGTCTGTTGCGACTATGTGTGTAAAGGAGTATGAATTTGCGGTTCCCTATGGTGTTGTGGGGGTTAATAATGGTGCAATTGAGAAAATTGATGAAAAACCTGTTCATAAATTTTTTGTAAATGCGGGTGTTTATGTCCTGGGCCCGAAGGTATTAAAGTTTCTGCCTGAGAATAAGCCTCTGGATATGACTGATCTATTTAGTAAGGTTATTAATGGAAATCAAAATACCGCTGTTTTTCCTATTCATGAATATTGGTTGGATATTGGTAGCGTTGGTGATTATCAGAATGCAAATGGAAACAGTGATAAACATGGTGGATAGAGATTTTGGCATTTAGCTGTGGTTAAATAACATATAGTGTCGAAAGTAAGGATTGGAATAATTGGAGCAGGAGCGATAACAAAAATGCATCTCGATGTTATTGCGGATATAGCTTGGATTGAGGCTGTAGGTATTACGTCTAGAACGAGGAGTAAGGCTGAACATATGGCGCAGGAATATGGGGTTCCTGTTTGTACCAATGATGTGGAATCTCTTATAAAAGAAGCCAGTCCTGATGCATTGATGGTACTTGTGTCTGTAGAACAAATATATCAGGTGGCAACCAATGTAATACCATACGGACTTCCTTTATTCCTCGAAAAGCCACCGGGCTTAATTCCAGATGAAACGAGGACCTTGGCCGAGCTTGCAAAAGCGCATGCGGTACAAACTATGGTAGGTTTCAACAGGCGTTATTATTCTATCTTTCGAAAGGGTCTTGATATAGTGCGGGATAAAGGACCATTGTTGGGCATATCAGTTGAAGGGCATGAACGATTTTGGAAGATAAAAGATGATTTGAGTGATATCAAACGTTCTAAGTGGATATATGCAAACAGTACTCATACGATTGATTTATTGCGCTATTTTGGGGGAGAGCCGCATAATATTAATGTAATAAATCGTAGTTTGTTTGAAAAGAATGGGGATCAATTTGCGGCCATCATGAACTTCGATTCTGGAGCGATTGGTAGTTATAATGCTCATTGGTATTCTCCTGGAGGATGGAATGCTGTGCTGTATGGAGACGGTGTAACAGTGGAATTTAAGCCATTGGAAAGTTGCACGTGGACCGATAAGCAATTTAAGACACATGAAATAAAGCCAGATGATGTTGATCAGAAATACAAGCCGGGGTTTTATGAACAGATGAAAGCATTTGGAGAAATGGTTAGTAATGATAGCCTTTCATTGCCAGGACAGGATCTACCTGCTGCATACAAGACAATGCAATTGGCAGAGAGTATCTCTGCCAAAGCATAGAAGGGTTTATAACCAATTGAAAGTTAGATACGGAAAGAGTATCTCTTGCTAGAATAGTATGCAGGTAAAGGTTGAATAGTACAACCGGATATCCACTCTTTTAAGTAGGTTAATTCATGATATGTTACATTCTTCTCCAATTAATTGGGAGATGAACCTAAATTTATAATCGACAAAAAGAGTGGATGAGCTACTTTATAATTGATCTCTTTGTCGATTATCATATGCAATGTGTTGAGAGCGTTTTTTCTGCTTGATTGAACTGAGTCAGGATTACGCTGGTCATAATATTAACCATGAAAGCATTTCTTAAAACTCAAGCTGCTATTCAAGTGGCTATCCATAAAGAGCTTGTTATAGAAGAATTAGAAATACCTGAGCCTCTGCCAGATCAAGTTGTTGTAAAATTATTTTCAAGTGGTATTTGTTATACGCAGATTAATCAGATGCATCATCCTGATTTAAAACGCCCCTTGTTGCTTGGGCATGAAGGTGTTGGTGTTGTAACACATCTCGGAAGGGATATTAGCCATGTCAAAGAGGGCGACCATGCCATTGTTTCATGGATACCAAGATCTTCAATTAAAGGTAACTGGGCTCCTGGGCAGACTGGAGTCACTTGTCGAGGTGAACCTTTGCATGGAGTGATTTACACTTGGGGAGAGCATGTACTCACTCTCGGAGAGCATGTTGTTTCTATTCCTTCTGAATTTTCAGATGGATATAGTTGTATTGTTGGATGTCCAGTTCCTAGCGGGGCTGGTGCTGTTCTAAACACGGCAAAAGTTTGCTCTGGTCAATCTGTGGTTGTTTTTGGGATGGGTGGTGTGGGGTTATCAGCTATTTGTATGGCATCTATCCTGGGTGCCAATCCCATAATTGCAGTAGATATTAAGGATGATAAGCTTAACTTTGCCAAAGATTTTGGAGCAACTCACATTGTGAATGCATCTCAACAGGACCCAGTTAAAGAAATACAGGTTATTACAAATAGTGGTGCCGATTTTGCTTTTGATGCGACAGGTGTGCGTATGACTGCAGAGCAGTTATTACCTTCAACACGTGGTGGAGGACCAGGCGCAGACAACCATGGTGGCATGTCAGTCTTAATTGGTACATCGGGAACAGAGATAACTCTAGATCCAAGGCTTATACTGGGGCCACAAAGACAATATCGAGGGAGCCTTGGTGCAGCTACTCCTGAGAAGGATTTTAAAATGTTTTTGCGCCTGTATAAAGAGGGTATATTCCCCTTAAACAAGATGGTGACAAGGCAGTACAGACTCGAACAGATTAATGAAGCATGTGAAGATTTAATAGGTGGGAATATTTTGGGACGTGCAATTGTTTTGTACTAAATTTATGTCTAATGCATATTTCTGGAAATCACTATTTTTAAGGCTTTGGCATATAGTAGTTTTGAATAAACAGATTGTGAGTTTTGGAATTCCATATAAAAATAAATAATGAGGATGAATTAATTATGAAAACAGCAGATACTAGTTATAAAAAGTCGAAGAGCTATTTAGAGCGGTCAAACAAGATTATTTCGGGGGCCTCAACGTTCAGCAAATTGAATCACTTTGGTGAAGGAAAAACTCCATTTTGTCTGACACACGGATCGGGTCCTTATGTGTGGGATGTTGATGGAAATCGATATATAGACTATGTGTCTAGCCGTGGGTATGTCATTCTTGGGTACAATTATCCTGATGTGAATCAAGCGATTCAGGCACAGTTAGATAAAGGCATAGCCTTTTCGTTGCCTCATACCCTTGAGATTGAAGTGGCTGAAATGCTTTGCGAACGATTACCATCGGCCGAGATGGTGAGATTTGGAAAGAATGGCAGCGATGTGACTTCGGCGGCTGTTCGCTTGGCAAGACACATTACAAGTCGTGACCATATCCTTTTTTGTGGGTACCATGGCTGGCAGGATTGGTATGCGGGACAGACCTCTATGAACAGTGGTATTCCGCATTGTTATGCAGAGTTGTCACACAAGTTTACTTATAATGATATTGATTCATTAAATAAACTCCTTGATCAGTTAAAGGGTAAGGTTGCTGCTGTGATTATTGAACCTGTAAGATTTGAACGCCCAAAGCAAGATTTTCTCAATCAAGTTAAGGACCTGGCACACAAGAATGGAGCCATCCTTATCTTTGATGAGATCAAGAGTTGTTTCAGGTATCACAAACAGGGAGCCGAAGGCTTATATGGAGTCATTCCTGATTTGAGTTGTATTGGAAAGACTATAGCCAATGGTATGCCCTTGTCGGCTGTTGTTGGAAGAAGAGAGCATATGAAAAGGTTTCCTGAGGTATACTACACATTGTCAAGTGCCGGGGAGGCCTTAAGTCTTGCTGCGACAAAGGCCACTTTAGAGACCTTTGATAAAGCCGATGTTTGTGGTCAGATGAGTAGAGTGGGTGGCTTGCTTATGGACGGTTTTCATGATTTGATTCAAAAATATGATCTAGGTAACCTGATGCATGTTATAGGATTTCCGTGCTTTCATGGTTTTTCTTTTAAAGCTTGCGAAGATTCAAAAAGGAATCCTACCGAGCTTATAAATTTCTGGACACAAGAGACAACTAAGCGTGGGATACTAAGTTGTGAGGCCCATTTCATGAGTTTTTCTCACACAGAGGAGACCACTGCTCAAACATTAAAAGTTTATGAAGAGGTTCTTGGGTTAGTGAGGGAGTTTGTATAGAAGAACCAAATACATTATGGCCTAATGCAACATATTAAGAATTAACCTATTGAAAAGGAGTATCCATGAAAATACTTTTTATAAATACAGAGCTTTATAATGATTTTTGGGGCGGGTACAACAGAGATAAACAGCTTAAAGATGTTTTTATGAATAAAGAGTTTGGTGTTTGTCCTCCTATGGGTCTTCTTTACATTCTTTCTTATCTGAGAAAATATTATGAAAAAGACCCTTCTCTTGAGTTGATAGACTTAAGGCTTGAGATGGTAAAATATTACTTGAATGGAGGTAAAGACGAAACAACTGTTGATGAGTTTCTCCATGAGATTATCGAGACAAATATAAAAAGGTTCAAACCTGATCTCATTGCTCTTTCCGTATTATTTGATGCTTCTGCTGAACTTGCCGAGGACGTTTGTAAAATCACCAAAGGAATTTGTGGAAATGCCAAAATTATCATGGGTGGTTTTTATTGCAGCAATAGGTATGGTTATCTTCTTAAAAATGATTTATGTGACTTTGTTTGCATTGGGGAAGGGGAAAGGCCTCTTTTATGGCTTGTTCAGAATGAACTTGACCCCGATATGTCTATAACGGGGATAGTGTCAAAGGAGCAGTTTCTAAAGAATACTCATACACTGGAAAAGGATTTTCTTGATGAACTTGATGAGATACCCTGGCCAGCCTATGATATTTTTGATGATAGGGATATGGAGTTATATCTTGTCAATCAATTGGCCAGTCCCAATATCAGCGGGCAACGAGAGAGAACTGGTGTTTTCATGACATCAAGAGGGTGTCCAAGGCGCTGCACTTTTTGCGGAACGACCACAATCCATGGTCATAAATTTAGAAAACGAACTGCCAACGATGTAATATCTGAGATTGAACACATGGTATCCCGTTACAAGTTGGATACTATAGCGATTCTCGATGATACGTTTACACTCGACAAAAAAAGGACAGTTGAAATCTTGGAATTAATTATTAAGGGTGATTATGGTGTTGGGCTACAATTTCCTACAGGAGTTGATATAAGAACTTTGGACGAAAAAGTAATATCTCTCTTTAAGAAGGCCAAGGTTGAGGATCTTCACATAGCAGTAGAATCAGGTAACCAGCATGTCAATTCTTTTATTCTCAAAAAGGGATTAAATCTTGAAAAGGTAAAGAAGACGGTAGCGCTACTTGAGGAAAACGGTATCAACACCAGTGCCTTTTTTATGATTGGATTCCCGGAAGAGACTATGGAGATGATCAACGAATCTAAGGAGTTTGCTAAAGATTTGGGTGTCATCTGGATTAGTGTGAATACACCTACACCCGTATTTGGTAGTGAATTGTATCGGGATTGTCTCGAACGAGGGCTGATTAAAGAGGATTATTACAAAGACAAACTCTTTACTGAGGCCTATTTTTCAACTGATAATTTTACGGCACAGGAGTTGCCAAAAATAGCTTATGATTTTAATATAGAGGTTAATTTCTTATATAACAAGAATATTAGGACTGGTAAGTTTGATAAAATATTACCCCGGTACCTTGATATCTCTATAAGATACCCTACACATATTGTAACATGGGTATGTTTGTATTATTGTTACAAGCAAATGGGTGATGATCAGAAGAGAGATGAAATATTGAGAAAGATAGTAGAGCTCTATAAAGAACCAGGGGATGATTCGGTAAATATTGAAGCGTGGGTTACCGGGAATGCCAATTTAATGTTTAACAAGTATAGAGACGGTATCTATGACTTGTGTCCAGAATTTAAAAATATTCCTGAATTAAGTGCGTAATCATTGAATTGGAATAGTTTTATTTGATTAGGGATAATAATATGAAAAAAATTATAATTTTTGGATCAGGGGAGTGTGGTAAGGAAATATTAGAGGTAGTGCTCAATGATATAAACAGAGATTCTCCATGCTGGGAGCTTATAGGTTTTATTGATAGTGACTTAAGTAAAGCAGGGGGTTCTATTTCTGGGTATCCTGTTTTGGGAGATAGATATAATGGCGACTCTACCGAGATCTACGGAATTTGTGCTATTATGGATAACAAGATCCGTGAAAGGGTAATCCAGAATGAGATCATCGGCAACGGTTTTCAATTAACATCACTCATTCATCCCCGTACAGTCAAAGTGAATGATTTCGTTCATGATAAAGGTGTGGTTGTTTATCCAGGTACAAAAATAAGTTACAACGTGAGACTGGGAAAGGGGAGTATAGTCAATTACAACTGCGTGCTTGGTCATGATTTGTCCATTGGAGATTTTACCTATTTTGGTCCGACTGTTACAATAGCAGGGTGTTGTCAGGTTGGAAGGTCTTGTACCATTGGTGCTGGAGCTAATTTATTGCAAGGGGTATCAGTGGGGGACAGGACAACAGTGGGTATTGGAACCACTCTTATAAAGAGTGTTGGGGGAAATAAGCAGGTTATAGACATTCCAAGAAGCATTACAACCAAAAAGCGATGAAAAAAAACGAAATATTGGTGACAAGGTTTCATCACTTAGCCATTGTTGTTGAGAGTCTTATACAAAAGACAGATTGGTATTGTCAGGTTTATGCGGCTAAACGATTGGGAGATGTTTTTTCAGATCACAAACAAAAGGTAAATGTCCAGTTTATTCAATCCGGGGAAACGCTGATAGAGCTGCTTGAGCCTTTGGGTAAAGATTCAGCTGTGAGTTCTTTCTTGAAAAAACATGGCAGTGGGGGGATATATCATCTGGCATTTGAGGTAAACGATCTTGATCTGGCTAATGCCGATATCAGGAATAGAGGAGGGATTGTTGTTTCCAGAACAAAGGGGGGATGGAGAGATATGGAAGTCATGTTTGCATTATTTCTTGATGGGGACGAAAAACAGATAGTTGAGTATATCAAAAAATAACAATATAACCCAGATTCATGAAACCATTTATAAGCATTGTGCAATCAGTCCGGATAAGATTGCTATTATTTGTGGTGAGAGGAAATACTCCTACAAAGAGTTGTGGGATCATGTAAAAGCAGTGGGGCGTTGGCTCTCTAATCACTACACCAAAGAATCGCGGGTCGGCCTCATGCTTGAGAACTCTTTTGAGACTGTTTGTTTTATTTATGGGGCTTCTTTGGCAGGTATGATTAGTGTGCCTTTGGACGCCAATATTCATACCAATAATCTTAGTTACATACTTAAAGATTGTTCGCTTTCATTAATAGTTGCCTTAAAAAAACACATTCCAAAGTTACAACAAACAGAAGACATCCAAAACTGCCAGGTTTTAATTAATGATGATGAGGATGTTCTGAACAAAGAGTTAAGACCTAGTTTCAATGAGCAGGATCATTTTGACGAAATTCATTTGGCTCATCAGGATAGAGTGGTCAGTATACTTTATACAACGGGTACTACAGGCATAAAAAAGGGAGTCATGCTTGGCCATAAAAACTTGCTCGCAGGTTCAAGAAATATCTGTGAGTTTATGCAAATGGATTCAGAAATTGTTGAAAGTTTGTCCATGCCTCTTTCTCATTCTTTTGGATATGCCAGGCTAAGATCTGTGATTGATGTGGGAGGGACTTGTATTATTCACAATGGTTTGCTGCACCCGGAGAGAGTCTTGAATAATATGAAAATCTATCAGGCTAATGCGCTATCGTTGGTACCTCAGGGTTTTGCAATTCTACTTGACTTTTACAAGAAACAGTTTGAAAAAATTGCATCACAAATAAAGTGGATTGAAATTGGCAGCGCCTTTATGAGGAAGTCTCATAAAGTGCTGTTGATGGATCTGTGTCCCAATGCTCTGATATGCATGCATTATGGTTTAACAGAGGCTTCTCGTTCTGCTTTTATTGAATTTCATTCTGAAAGAACTCATTTGCATACGGTTGGGAGACCTTCCCCTCAAATCAATATCAGGATAGTTGATAAAACCAGCAAAGATGTTGAAGCTGAGAACACAGGTGAAATAATAATTAAAGGAGATACGGTCATGCAGGGTTATTGGAACAAAGAGGATCTTACCAAACAGACTTTGCATGATGATTGGTTGCAAACAGGTGATATAGGTTTTATTGATTCACATGGCTATGTTCATTTGCTCGGTAGAAGAGAGGAAATTATTAACATCGGGGGATTAAAAGTAGCTCCTAGTGAGGTAGAAGAGATCTTGCTTAAGTACAAAGGAATAGTTGAGGTGGCGGTAACAGGAGTAAAATCATCCGATGATATAACGGGAAATGTAATTAAGGCCTATGTTGTCACAGACGATCCTTTACTTGATCTAAAAAAAGTAGAACAATTTTGTCTTGAAAATATGGAACCGTACAAGGTTCCTGCTATGATTAAGAAAGTTGATTCTTTGCCTAAGACGAGTTCGGGTAAAATACAGAGGCATTTGATTAGCAATGAGGACGCTAAATGAAACAAATTAAGACAAGCGTTTATAAATTGATATTCGAGCAGTTTTCTGTTTCTGAAGATGACATAACAGATGAAACTGGCCCTGGTGATCTGCCTAAGTGGGATTCTATTGGTCAGTTGAGACTTATTTTGAGCTTGGAAGAAGAATTTGGCATTCAGCTTTCGGTAGATGATATCATGAAAATAAACTCTATAAAAGATATCGTGAAGGTAATAGGTAAGTATAAAAGTGGTGTGAGTGAATTAAGCAAAGGACAAAAGCCGGTACCAAGTACGGATTTTCATCCAGTCAGAGTGCCTGCCACAACTTATTGGGGGCATGGTTCTTTGTCGGTTATTGGCAATATTGTTCATGGCCGTGTTGCATTCATTACAGGTTTGTCTGGTTATGCCAAAGATATGGGAAAGCGGGTCAGCAAAATGCTGCCTGAACATATTGGATTTAAGGTTTTTCAGCGTCAAGGTAGGGAACCGTATCATAATAATATCATAACATTATCAGAAGAACTTCAGAGTTTTCTGCCGGAGCATATTGTTGCTATTGGTGGTGGTTCTACAATTGATATGGCAAAATTGACATGGCTGCTCTATGAAAAGCCTGGTTTTGAACTTAATGAGGTTAATCTGTATAAAGACCTCAAGTTGCGTGACAAGGCAATATTTACAGCTGTTCCGACAACATTTGGTAGCGGATCTGAAGTGAGTTCGGCTGCAGCATTCTCTGAACCCAATAAGACAGGAAAGTGTATAGTTGTCTCTCATGAGTTCCTTCCGGATCAATTGATTTTAGACCCTTCATTGGGCCAAAGTGCAAGTTTGTCTACTATTTATGCAAGTGCTTTTGATGCCCTAACACATGCCATTGAGGGTTATGTGTCTATTGTTAATCATCCGTTATTGGCATCAAGCGCTATCATGGCTATTAAAAACATTTTGGCAGTGTTAGGTAAAATAAAGAGCAGTGGTGTTACACAAGATGTTTTAGAAACACTGTGTTATGCTGCCTACAATGCAGGTATTGTCCAGAATCATTGCTCGGTTGGCTTAACCCATTCTCTAGCCCATCAGATGGGTGGGTTTGGCATAGGTCATGGGGTTGCTAACTCTCTCTTTCTGGTACCGGTAATAAATTGTAATGCGGCTAAGACTGATATTTACACCAAGTTGATGTCGGAAATGGGGTTTAGTACTCTAAATGATTTTATTGATAATGTAAACAGGTTGTTGAGTGAAGCGAAGCTCTATCCAGACAAGGGAGTGATAGATGATATTGTGAGTAATAAATCTTTGATTGTTGAGGGGGCAATGGATGACATTACATTTAGGACAAATCCAGCGGTATTAGATAAGAGTGCAGTTGAATTGGTATTTGATCAGGCTATTAATAATCTACCTTCATGAGCACAGAAAACCATATAGAATCAATGTTGCGTTATGAGCCCTTTGAACTGGATGCTGATGAAAAATCCAAGGTGTTTGGTACTGCTATGCACGAGGCATTTAAACATCACACGGAGAATAATGAATTATTTAGTAACTACTGTCTAAACCAGGGTTTCAAATTGGATAAAATGCCAGAGACCTTGGCAGATTATCCTTATCTGGCGGTCAATGTCTTTAAAAAGAAGAGGCTCATCTCTGTACCTGAAGATGAGATTAAGACCGTTCTCAACTCCAGTGCAACAACTGGGACTCCTTCAACTGTCGTATTAGATTTTATTACGTCCAAGCGGCAGATATTTGCTTCTGCAAAGGTTATGGCCCATTATTTAGGGAACCACAGAAGACCTTTCTTAATACTGGATGATGACCCGATAAAATCTCATTCTAGTAAGATTTCGGCAAGAGGTGCAGCAACAACGGGTTTCTTGATGCTATCCAGTAGATCAGATTACTTTGTGACAAGTGAGTCCCACCAGCTTAATCTTGATATAGATAAGCTAGAAAAGGCTATAAATAATTACGAAGACAGCAATCAAGAGATCTGCGTTTTCGGATTTACTTTTATACTCTATCACTGTGCAGTCAAGGCTTTAAAAGAAAAGGGTGTTTCTTTCAAATTGCCTGCAAATTCTAAAATTGTCCACATTGGTGGGTGGAAAAAATTAGAAGCTCAAAAAGTAACCAAAGAACAATTTGTAAGGGACGTATCGGATGTGCTTGGAGTATCTGAGGATAATATTTTTGATTTTTATGGGTTTACTGAGCAGATGGGCCTTCTCTATGTCAGTTTGGGTTTTGGTCTAAAGACAGTACCCCTCTATTCAGAGATTATTATCAGAGATTATCAGAGTCTTGAACCTGTTAAAGATGGAAATGAAGGACTCATTCAAATATTGACACCATTGCCTCACAGTTACCCGGGAATCTCTGTGTTGACTGAAGATGTAGGGAGAATTACCGGGAGAGGTAAAGATTCTCAAGGAAGAATTGGAACCCAGTTTGAAGTTTTAGGACGGGCAAAAAAGGCAGAGGCAAGGGGCTGCGGTGATATTATGGCTGAATTTATAGCTTAATCTTGTTTATGGTTATATATAAGGTACCACATCATAATTTAAAAGATTATCCTGATTCTAGCTGGGACTTAGATAACAGGGTTTTATCTGTCAAAAACGGGATAAATAATTATAAAGAGTTGGTTTCTGAGATACGTACGCATGCTGTCTATATACGTGATTTGCCCATTGAGACTCTTTTGGATTTTTTTGACAGTCTGGCAATATATTGGCTGACTGATCCAAATAGTAGGTTTCTAGGCTCTTTCTCGAATCTGGGCGTCAATTTTCTCATTAACTTTGTGAGAAAATCAAATCTAACGAATTTGCTTAAGCAGTCTCTTAATGGAAACATAAATTTTTTGGATAGTTTTGTAGAGATTCCAGAACTGCAAAAAAACTATATGGCACACCCTCGTGGTGTCATCACTCATTGGTTAGCAGGTAATGTCCCTGTATTGGGAATGATATCACTCGTTCAGGGAATTATTTCTAAAAATGCAAATGTGATTAAGTTGTCAAAAGAAAACGGGCTTGTCTTACCTTTTATGGCATCCGAAATAGCAAAACATGAATTTAAAAGTGATAAAATATCGATCAAGGGGATTGATATATTAAAAAGTTGTCTGTTTGTTTATTGTGATAAGGACGATCATGATGCTCAAAATACATTGTCAGTTTATAGCGATGTTCGTGTTGCCTGGGGAGGTAGAGAAGCTGTTGAGAGTGTGATGTCATTGCCCAGAAAATATGGCACAGACGATGTGATTTTTGGACCCAAATATTCATTTGCTTTAGTAGGAAGAGATTCATTCGATAGTAGCGAATTAGAAGATATGGCATACAGATTGGCGCTTGATACATCTATTTTTGAGCAGCAAGGTTGTAATTCTCCTCATACAGTATTTATTGAAAAAGGAGGACACACAAGTCCTCTTGAATTTGCAAAAGCGTTGGAGAAAGCAATGGATAAAGTGTTAAAGAGAATTCCTAAAAATCCAGTTTCGGCAGATGAGGCCTATAATATTGTTAATATCAGAAATGAGTATTCATTTACAGGGCAGGTGTTTTCATCAAAAGGAACTGAGTGGACTGTGATTTATTCTGAAGACAAAGGTCTAGCTGATGCCTGTTATTCAAGAGTAATTTTTGTAAGACCTGTGGATGATAAAAATGAAATATTAGAATATATAGAGCCCAAAAAACATCAAACTATGGGGATATGCATTGAAGAATACGAAAAATTAGAATTTTCAAAAAAAGCGACACAAAAGGGTATCGAGAGAGTAACAGAGTTGGGAAAAATGTCATCTTTTGATTATCCTTGGGATGGGATGTTTCCCATAAACAGATTTTTAAGGTGGGTTTCAGTTCAATAAACGCGTTTTTGTCAATGGTTGGCCAGACATATTGTCAGTGAACAGGTGAGGTAAAGGATTGAAACGTAAAATAGCCATTTTTACAACAACCCGTGCTGAGTTTGGAATATTCTGTCCCTTGATAGAGCTTATGTCAGAAGATGAGCAGCTTGAACCTCTTTTATTTGTGGGTGGGACTCATTTGGTCTCAGCATTTGGCAGTACGATCAATGAAATTACCGATCAAGGATTTAAAATTAAGGATACATTCGACTATGTATTGAAAGAGGATGACTGCTTTTCCATATCCAGATCTTTAGGTACAGCCTGTTGTGAATTAGCTCATATTTTTAAAAAATATGAGTTTGACTTTGTATGTGTCCTGGGTGACAGATTTGAATTATTGTCTATTATCAGTAATGCCATAATATTTAAAAAACCAATTATACACATATCGGGCGGTGAGAGAACGGCAGGCGTAATTGATGATCAGGTTCGACATATGATTTCCAAAGCAGCACATCTACATTTTGTATCATGTGATGAATATGCTGATAATCTGTTTAAAATGGGAGAGCCAGAGGAACGTATTCATAATACAGGAGCTCTTAATGTCGACAACATGAAAAGAAGCAATAAAATATCAAAATTGCAATTATTTAAAGAGCTAAATTTAGATGTATATAGACCAACTGTATTGATGTGTTATCACCCTGTAACCTTGGAGTTTTCTATTAGTCTTGATAGGCAGTTAGAGAATTTATTTGATGCATTAGAGTCATTTAATTTGCAGGTTGTGATAACAGCACCTAATGTTGAAACAGATCGAAACAAGATTGTATCATTTCTAAAAAAGAAGGTAGCGTTAAACCGTAATATTCATTACTTTAACTCATTGGGTTTTAAGCGATATCATAGTTTAATTGCATGTTGTGAGTTTGTGATTGGTAATTCATCCAGTGGTATTAGTGAAGTGCCTTTTTTCAAAATCCCAACTGTAAATATTGGTGATCGACAAAAAGGCCGGAAAAGACACGAAAGTGTTATTGATACAGACTACAGTACGGAATCTATAAAATCTGGCATTGAAAAGGCTTTGTCTGAAAAATATAAAACTTCTTTACATAACATGGAATACAAATTTGGTGATGGCCATGCTGCAGAAAAAATGATATGTGCAATTAAAAATATCGAAATCACCAAGGAATTTTTACAGAAGAAATTAAACTTTGTTAATTAGCGATAAAATTTAATAACATAAGGGTTACTGATGTTTTGTCATTTGTGCGGGCATTCTAAAGTAGAAGCTATTCTTGAAAAACCAGCTATACCCATTTATACAAATGCCAGTGATGAAGATAGAAAAGACAATAGACTGTACAGCTGTTGCCTCAACCAATGTTTAGAATGTGGGCATGTTTTCCAGCCAATTTCAAAAGAAATCAGGAATGCTTTAAAAACTGTATATCTTTCAGAATATGCCCAAATAACGACTCCTCTTGGAACGGGAAACTGGGGTAAGGAGAGAGCCTCATATTATTTAAATAAATTAGGAAAAATTGATCAGTATAAAAGGAAATCTATTTTAGAAATTGGTTGTGGTAATGGATATGTCTTGAAAGAATTAAAAAAAGCAGGTTTCCGGGATTTAGTTGGAATTGAACCTTCAATACAAAAGACACAGGAAATTGATGGTATCTTATTTTTAAAAGAGTTTATTACTGCTGGTTTTACGGTGAAAAGAAAATTCGATTTTATTTTTTCATTTGGGGTTTTTGAGCATGTAGATGATATTAATAATCTGATAAGTTTTATCAAAAAACATTTAAATGATGGCGGTGAGTTGTTTGTCGAAGTCCCAAATTGTTTAACACAATTAAACTCAGGTGATCCGGCAGTTTTTTGTCACGAGCACGCTCATTGTTTTTATAAAGAATCTCTCTGTTATTTACTGGCAGATTATGGGTTTGAGGTTGTTGAAGACAGATCTGATGATCATTCTTTGGCAATTTGTGCTAAAAAGACTCAAGCAAACAAAGTAAATTCATCTGATGCTATTTTCTTCAATGAATTCCAAACTACTCTTGAAAATAATTTGATAAGAACGGAAGAAAACTTGAATGGCAATAATGTCATTGTCCATGGGGCGTGTAATTCGTTGCATAATATCTTAAATTGGTCTGGAAATAAGAGTGATTTTACCCTGGTTGATAGTGATACGACAAAGCACGGAAAGACATTTTTTAATAAAAAAGTACATTCCATAGACTCAGTTGATTTAGAAGCGTTTGATACTGTTTTAATTGTCCCTGATTTCTTCTCGGACGCTATTAAGCTCGACTACGAAAGAAGAGGTTTTAATGGACTGGTTGATTATATCACGTGAATTAAAGATTGTTTTATATTTGTGAAGAATGGAAATTGTGTTATGAAAAAGGTCCAAATCATTGCAGAAGCTGGTGTCAATCATAACGGATCTCTTGATTTGGCTTTAAAGTTGGTCGATGCTGCTGTTGAAGCAGGGGCTGATGTTGTTAAATTTCAGACTTTTAAACCTGACAGAGTGATCAGCAAGTACGCTGAAAAAGCTGACTATCAAAAGGTGACTACCGATTCAGCAGAATCTCAGCTTGAAATGTCCAAAAAACTGGAGTTGGATTTAGAAGCACATCATCAGCTCAAGGCTTATTGTTTAGGCAGAAATATTGAGTTTCTCTCTTCTCCTTTCGATCTTGAAAGCATCAACGCCCTTGTTAAACTGGAAGTTTCGACTTTAAAAATTCCATCTGGAGAAATTACAAATCTGCCTTATCTCAGAAAAATTGGGGGCTTCAAAAAGAAAATAATCATTTCAACTGGAATGGCTACTCTGAAAGAAGTAGGAGCGGCACTGGAAATACTTGAAGGAGCAGGTACACCCAAAAATAAGGTTACTGTTTTACATTGTAATACAGAGTATCCAACACCTTTTGAAGACGTTAATCTAAAGGCTATGTTAGCTATTCGTGATAAATTTGATGTCAAGGTGGGTTACAGCGACCATACTCTTGGGATAGAGGTGCCTGCAGCAGCAGTTGCATTAGGAGCAGAGATTATCGAAAAGCATTTGACGTTGGGAAAAAATATGGAAGGACCTGATCACAAGGCATCTTTAGATCCTCAAGAATTTCGATTGATGGTTCAATCAATCAGGAATATTGAAAAATCGATGGGAGATGGAAGGAAGGTACCAAGTTCGTCTGAAAAAAAGAATATTCCCATTGCTCGCAAGAGCATTGTTGCTGATAAAGACATCAAAAAAGGCGAACTGTTGACTGAAAATAATTTGACAGTCAAACGACCTGGCACAGGCATAAGTCCAATGGATTGGGATAAAATTATCGACACAAAGGCAATAAAGGATTATAGCAATGATGAGTTGATCTCAATGTGATAATTTGATCAAAATTCATCTTGTTATTTTTTATGCAAAGAGATTTTATATGAAACTTACCTTGATAAGTTCCGTTTCATTTTGTGTTGGTGTATTTTCGGTCTTCACAGCTGCTTCTTGTATGACTGGGGAAAATATCATGGTTGATGGTGGCTGGATCATGGTCTAATCTTTTTTTGTTGAGCTTTATTTATGGGTCACATTATTATCATTGGTTCGGGGCAGATTGGAAGTCGTCATCTTCAATCTCTGGCGAAGATCGACAGGGAAACCATGGTTTCGGTCTTTGATCCCAGTATAAATTCTCTCAATTTAGCGAGAGAAAGATATAATGAGATGCCTCATAATAATTTGGTCAAGTCTGTTTTATATTCGCAAAATCTGGATGATTTAAGAAATGATGTTGATGTTGCCGTTGTGGCGACAAATGCTGATGTTCGTCTACAGGTATTAGAAAAACTTTTGAGTCGAGTAGGTGTTCGTTATTTAATTTTAGAAAAAGTTGTCTTTCAATCGGTTGATGATTTCAAGGATGTTCTGGATTTATTAAAGAAAAACAAAACAAAGGCCTGGATAAATTTTTCAAGACGAATGATGCCATTTTACAAAGGAATAAAAAACAGTATAGACTCAAATGAAAAAGTTTATATTCATTTGGAAGAGGGAGACTTGGGTTTAATTCAAAGCTCAATTCATTTTCTTGACCTGCTTCTTTTTTTTACGAAAGAGAAGCAATTGTTCTTAGATGGGTCCGGAATAGATGGTCATGTTCAAAAAAGTAAAAGAGAGGGGCATGTTGAACTAACTGGATTATTAAGAGGAAAGACAGAAAAATGCAGCGAAATAACAGTCATCGACTATCCAGGAAGTAATGCATCAGACGTAATTCATGTGTTTGGTAAGAATATCAGATTCATGTTCTCAGAAACTCTTAGTAAGGCTTATATTGCAAAGGCAAATAATAGCTGGGAATGGGAAGAGGAATCATTCTCTGTTTCTTACCAGAGTGACTTAACTCATCAAGCTATTGAACAAGCCCTTGATACAGGAAAATGTGAGCTTCCATCTTTAGAGGATTCTTTTCTTTTACACGAAGCATTCCTTAATATGATTAATGATCATTTAGAGCGTATTACGGGAAAGAGACACACAAAATGTCCCATAACCTAAATCAAAATATTTCAAATTGGTTTTATGAAGGATTCGGATAGATTTTTTTCAGAATTTTATTCCTTAATTATACATTGGGACGATAATATTTGTGATTTGATAACGAACATTAAAAATTGATTAAGCTCCAGTTATCAAACAAGTGACTATTATAAGTCATAGGAAAATGTTTTGATGAGAGTACTGGTTATTGGATACGGCTCTATAGGTTCAAGGCATACAAGAGTTCTGATTAATCTTGGATGTAAGGTAAGCGTTCTAAGCAAAAGAGTGGTTGAATTTGAGCCTTGTTATGACAATCTAAAGATAGCCCTTAAAGAAGAACAACCGGATTATGTTGTAATAACAAATAAAACAGTTGAGCATTACAGTACATTGTTGGAGCTGTCAAGATTGGGGTATAAAGGCATTGTACTGGTTGAGAAGCCGCTGTTCCACACCCTTCTGCAGATAAATGTAGATCAATTTAAAGCTGTGTTTGTTGCTTATAATATGAGATTTAATCCACTTATTCAAAAACTTCGTAATTTTTTAAAAAAAGAAAAAGTATTATCGGTACAAGCTTATGTGGGTCAATATCTTCCTTCCTGGCGACCAGAGAGGGACTATCGTTTATCTTACTCTGCAAACAAAGTAGAAGGTGGAGGTGTACTCCGGGATCTGAGTCATGAATTAGATTTTATAACTTGGATATTTGGCGGCTGGAGTAGCGTGACTGCTTTAGGTGGCCATTTCAGTCATTTAGAGATTGACAGCGATGATATCTTTTCAATTATGGGGGTTACTACCGAGTGTCCTATTGTGACGGTTCAGCTAAACTATCTGGACCGAGTTACACATAGAGAGATATTGATTAATACTGAGCAGCATGTTGTAGAGGTAGATTTTCTTCAACAGACCATTAGTATAGACGACCAGGTTGAGAAATTCGATGTGGAGCGAGATTTGACGTATCGATTGCAGCATCAAGCTGTGTTAAAAGAAGATTATAAGTATTTATGTTCAATTGATGATGGGATAGAGGTACTAAAACTAATAGATGCTATTGAAAGCTCTGCTTGCTTTAAGAAACGCATATGGGTTGATATATGAAGAGAATTTGTACAATTTGTGTACGAGCAGGTTCTAAGGGAGTGAAAAATAAAAACATACGCGATCTGTCAGGGAAGCCCTTAATTGCTTATAGCATATTGCAGGCAAAGCACTCCAATCTCTTTGAATATGTTGCCGTTAGCAGTGATTCAGAGGAGTTACTTCAAATTTCAAAGCAATGGGGAGCTGATTATTTAGTTAAAAGACCCATGGAAATGGCTACTGACAATGCACCAAAACTGCCGGCAATCCAGCATTGTGTACAGGAGGTAGAAAAATTGGCCGGGCAAGTCTTTGATGTTATGGTTGATATAGATGCGACTTCACCTTTAAGAACAGTAGCTGATATCGAAGGAGCGGTTCAATTATTAGAAAATGCATGGGTATCTAATGTGATAACTGGTGCTCCTGCCAGACGCTCTCCTTATTTCAATTTGGTAGAATTGAATAAAGATGGTTTTGTCAGGGAATCGAAGTGTCTTGAAAAACCAATTGTGCGTAGGCAGGATTCACCTAAATGCTATGATATGAATGCTTCGATTTATGTTTGGAAGCGGGAAGCTTTTTTTCAGAGTAAGATTATTATTGTAGAGGATACCATGCTTTATGAAATGCCGGAAGAGAGGTCGATTGATATTGATTCTGAATTAGACTTTGAAATGGTTAAATTTCTTATGAGTAAACAGATAAGCTGCGGATAATAATGACCAGTTATATTGATAAATTTAGATTGGATAATAAGGTTGCCTATGTGGTTGGGGGGTTGGGGCTAATTGGCGCAGAAGTGACGAGAGCCCTTGCTTCTGTGGGTGCTAAAGTTGTTGTTATGGATCTAAAAGATAAATCAGAAAAGTCGTTGGAATCAGATTTAAACCGTGAAGGTTATGATGTTGTTTTTAATCATTTTGACTGTTCTGATCTTACCCATATTGATGAGAATTTTAATGCCATCTTTGATGAAATTGAAAAAATGGATATTTTTGTGAACTGCTCATACCCTCGGACAGAGGACTGGGGACAAAGCTCATTTAAAGACATTACAGTGAAATCGTACCGAGAGAATGTTGACATTCATATGAATTCTTATGCATGGTTGGCTAAACGAGCCGCTGATGTGATGATAAATAATGCGAATGGTGGGTCTATTATACAATTTGGCTCTACTTATGGTGTTGTTGGTCAGGATCTAACTGTTTATGAAGGAACCGAAATGGGCGAAAGCATGACCTATTCAGCCATTAAAGGAGGGATTACGAACTTGACTAGAACGATGGCTTCCTATTATGGAAAATATAATATAAGAGTAAACACGCTCTGTCCTGGAGGTCTTGTGGGGCACGTTGCCAGCAAGAGTGATGAACAGGACCCAGTGTTTGTAAAAAACTATAGCAAGAAGACCCCATTAAAACGTATGGGTAACCCAGAGGAAATTTCCACTGTAGCCATTTTTCTAGCTTCAGATGCGGCTTCATACATTACGGGTGCTACTATTATGGTAGATGGAGGGTGGACGGCTGTTTAGGCGCTTACAAGAATGCAATAACTATCATGCTGTCTATAGTTAACTGTTTCCCTAAAATCATGTTGATTACTACTTTGACAAGCGTTATCTTTTCCAAGCACCGCATGGAAAAGACGTAAAACTGAGTTCAACAAGATATTAATTTGATCTTGCGCAAAACTATAGAGTAGAGATCTAAACATTCAGGTCAGTATAAACAATTACTCATTACTGGATATAGCTGATCAATTAACAACTAATTCTTGTTATATTTATCCTAATTTAATGAATATCGCACCTTTAGTCGTTAGAGATGAAATACTGTTGGAAAACCTTGTATTGGTTGATGGGCAGGGGGGTTGCGGAAAAACTCTATTCACAGCCATTGTGACAGCGATGGATCGGGTTGAGTTATTAAACTATTCACCAGAGCTTGAAAATATTTGTGCCCTAAATTATCTGGGTAAAATAGAGGATGATGCTGCGCAAGCAATGATTCGGATTCAAATGGATCTTGTTCTTTATGAAACTATGATGAGCAGGAGAACAAATTTCAGGCCTGCGGATCTTTCCAGCGTTTTTCGTGATGTCGATTTTCTGACATATGTAAAAAGGCTTTTCTCAAAAGGGGATGAGGTTGTTCCCGAACGTATCAAAGAAGAAAAACCAATTCTGCATTTTGCTACACACAACTTGCTTGCTTACAGTGAGCCAATTCATAAAGCTTTGGGCAAAAAAGTTGTGCTTATTGAAGTTGTCAGGCATCCATTATATATGCTAATACAACAGACGCTGAATCAGATTAATCATTTCGAATCACCAGGAACAGCACGACAGTTTAATATTTTTATTAAACATAAGGATAAACAACTTCCATATTTGAATTTCGGGCAGGAGGAGTTATATTTGAGATCCAATCCGGTTGAGAGAGCAATCTACGAAATGCAGAAAATTTCTGATCTAACCGAATCATTCAAGGATAAATTCAAGGGAAGTTACGGAAGGCAAATATTAACGATCCCTTTTGAAAGATTCGTTCTTGATCCCTGGTTGTATATGAGAAGGATGGGAGATTTTCTTGCAACTAAGATGACTTCTAAGACACGTAAGGTAATGAAGAAACAAAATGTACCACGAGGAAGAATATCCGATGGAATACCACTTGATATTTATAAACGTTGTGGGTGGGAACCTCCGGAAAAAGAGTTAAACGAACAGCAGGAACTGGTTAAAAGGAGACAGTTCGCCATTGAGCAAGGTGCAAGCAAAAAGGCAATGTCAGTACTAGATAGAATGTGTCATGATTACGAGGAGAAATATCTCTCAACTGTTTCTGGTTTGAAAAGGAGTGCTATGTGAAGATTGTATGTATGATACCCGCCCGTCTTGGTAGCAAAAGGGTTAAAAAGAAGAATTTACGCCTGATTAATGGGAAACCGTTGATTGGTTACATTATTGATACAGTCAAACAATGTGATTGCTTTGATGAAATATACTTGAATTCAGAGGCAATGATATTCAAGGAAATTGCAGATCAACATTGCATCTCTTTTTATAAACGTCCAGCGGAATACTCAACTGATCAATCAACCAATGACGAATTTGCGCTTGATTTGTTTGTTTTTCTAACAGGAGAAAATACAATGATTTTAGATGGGTCAGATCTTGATAGGGATGTACAAGAAAGTAAAAGAAACGGGTACATAGAACTTAGTGGGAATTTGAGAGGAAAAACAAAGGGTGGAAGTAGGGTTTCGTTGATGGAATGTAAGGAGACAGATACGCCTTCTGTCATACATATTTCAAATACAGATTCTAGTATGATAATCCTGGAAGGTTCGAGTAAAGCACTTCAATCCCCAAAAGGGTCCAATTGTGAATGGGAAGAGGTATCATTTCAGGTTCCCTTACAGAGCCAGTTAACGTGTCTTGCTGTGCAGCAGATACTTGACACTGGAGCAAGCGACCTCCCAACGTTGGAAGAATCTTTTGCTCTACACAAACCAATGCTTGAAACGTTTAATCAACATTTGGAAAAATATACAGGCCAGCATTATGAACGTATCCCGATAACATAATAGAGAACTATGTTATTATTCAGGATGCAATATGTAGATTATTGGATGCAAGAATGTTTGATAGGAAAAGACTAAAACTGGAACCGTTAGCTAAGAGAGAACATGAGTTAGTTAATAGTGATATAATGCCTTTAGGTAAAGTTGACTATATAGATGAGCCTTTAAGAAAAGTAGCTGCACGGATTATTAAAGCCAGGAATAATAAGTCGATAATATTGATGATTGGAGGGCACGTTATTCGTTCTGGAGCGCAGAGATATCTAATAGATTTACTGGAAAAAGGTTATATTTCTTGTATCGCAATGAACGGTGGTTGTATGATTCACGATTTTGAGTTCGCTCTTGTTGGTGCAACAACTGAAAAAGTTGCCAAGTATATAAGTGAAGGGCAATTTGGGCTGTGGAAAGAGACCGGTCAGATAAATGATATTATTAATGTAGCCTGTAAGCTGGACGGGCAGGGTATGGGAGAAGCCGTAGGTAAAGCTATTCTGGAAGGTGGATTTCCATATAAAGATATTAGTATTTTAGCAACATGTTACCGCTTAAAAATTCCGGCTACTGTCCATGTGGGTATTGGTTATGATATTATACATGAGCATCCGAATTTTGATGGTGCGGCTACAGGGGAAACGTCATACCGTGACTTCTTAAAATTTACGAAGGTTGTGGAGGAGTTGGAAGGTGGAGTAGTAATGAATTTTGGTAGTGCGGTGATGGCTCCGGAAGTTTTCTTAAAAGCCCTTAGTATGGCAAGAAATGTTGCTCATCAGCAAGGGCAGGAGATTAAGCAATTTGCTACTTTGGTATGTGATCTTCATGGCCTTCCAGATAATTATAAGGATGAGCCACCAAAAAATAATCCTGCTTATTTTTTTAGACCATGGAAAACTATGCTTGTTAGAACCGTGGCCGATGGAGGAGAGAGCTTTTACGTACAAGGAAGACATTCGGATACCATCCCGGCTCTTTGGACCACGATAAATGAAATGGAAACTCAACAGGTTGCACAGATTAATTCTGGTAATAAAACAAGAGACGTATCAGTTCTACCAGAGGAAAGCGCTGAATGAAGATTGCTAAATTTGAAGAACTTGAAAAGGTCCTTCGAGATCTTAAATCTGAGGGAAAGAAAATAATTCATTGTCATGGGTGTTTTGATCTTATGCATCCGGGACATATCAAGTATTTTCAGGCAGCAAAGGAGATGGGGGATATACTGGTTGTAACGGTTACTCCGGATGAGTACGTGGACAAAGGCCCGGATAGGCCGGTCTTTAATCAAGACTTAAGGATAGATTCCATTGCAGCATTAGAATGTGTTAATTATGTGGCTGTAAATAAATGGCCAACTGCAGAAGAAACTTTAAGATTATTAAAACCGGATATCTATGTTAAGGGGCAGGAATTTAGAAATCTGGAGGATAAAACAGGTAAAATCCAAAAGGAGTTTAAGGTTCTAAAAGGGATAGGGGCAGAACTGAGGTTTACCAATGAAATAGTCTTTTCTTCAACCGAGTTACTAAATAAGCATTTTAATCCACAAAATACGTAGATTGAAACGGTAAGGCTTAGATTAATTTCCTAATTAATTTTGTACTAAATCGCCAAACAAAGAAGTTTGAAATTATTAATGTGTGTTAATTAGCGTAATCAGCAGATGAAACAGGAATATAAGAATAAAATATTATTGATAGATGAGCTGGTTGAAAAGGTTGCGGACCTGAAACAATCGGGTAAGACAGTTGTTCATAGCCATGGAATCTTTGATCTCATTCATCCCGGCATAATACAGCATCTCGTTTCTGCAAAGAAGCAGGGTGATCTACTCGTTGTCACTGTTGTTAAGGATAAGGATGTAAGGAGGGGGTCGGGAAGACCGATCTTTCCTGAAAACATGAGACTGGATAATGTCGCGTCCTTAGAGCTGGTTGATTTTGTCTGTCTTGTAGAGGACGAGATTCCTTTTGAATGTGTAACAAGAATAAACCCGGATGTATTCGCAAAAGGACAGGCGTACAAGGAACGTGATCGTGATATACACGAAAAAATATTTGAAGAAGAAAAGGAGTTTTACTTTGGAAAAAGCAGGATTTTTGAGACAGACGGATTTCATTTCAGTTCATCTCAAATAATAAATAATTTTCTGGAAATATACCCTGAAGAAACAAAAGATTTCCTTAAACGCTTTTCTGATAAATATAGTTTTAATGATATTGTAAATAGTCTAAATAGTTTAAAAGACATGAATGTCCTAGTTATAGGTGATGGAATCATTGATGAATATCACTATTGTGATTCGCTTAGTAAATCTGCGAAGGCACATCTGGTAGTAAGTAAATATATAAATCATGAGGTCTTCGTCGGTGGTGCTTTTGCTATTGCCAACCATATTGCAGGGTTATGCAATAATATTCATCTGGTAACTTTATTGGGAAAAGAGGAGTCGAGGGAAGATTTTGTCTTGAAAGCTCTCAAACCTAACATTGATGCAAAGTTCTTTTATAGAGCTGATGGCCCTACTATTGTGAAAAAAAGATATATTAATCAATACTTGAATCAAAAACTTTTTGAGATCAATTATCTAAATGGTGATTACATAGGCGAAGATTGTGAATTAAGTGTAGTTGATTATATTAAATCAATTATTTCAGAATACGATTTGGTACTAATTTCAGATTTTGGTCACGGTTTCATCACTGATAAGATGATAAGGGTTATCATGGAGTCACCAGAGAAAGTTGCGGTTAATACACAAACAAATGCTGCTAATGTAGGGTATAATCTTATTACTAAATATCATAGTCCAAGTTACGTTTGCCTGGACGAGCCGGAGCTGAGATTGGCTGCACAGGAAAGATACTCTGATATTACAGGTATTGTCAGTAAGATCTCACAGGATTTAAATACTGATTACTTTATTACGACATTAGGCAAAAATGGATCAATTGGGATCACCAGAAAAAATGAAACAAATAGGACACCTATTTTTTCATCTAAAGTTATTGATACTGTTGGTACTGGGGATGCATTTTTCGCATTTACAGCACCATGTGCTATTAAAGGTATGCCATTAGACATGGTTTCATTTATTGGAAATGCCGTTGGCGCTTTGGCTGTCCAGATTGTAGGTAATAAGAAATCAGTAGAAAAATATGAGTTATTTGAGTTTGTAAATACCGTTCTTAAATAGACACAATACATAAACTTGCAGAATAATGGATAAATATAGAATAGACAGCCATAAGCTCATGTACCATGTTTCAAGAGTTAAAGAGTGGCTGGATGGTGACCTGATTTATCCTGTATATATGGAGATAAGCCCATCAGGGACATGTAACCACCGTTGCATATATTGTGGCCTCGATTATATGAAGTATCAAAAGAGATATATAGATACAAGTATACTTAAAGAAAGGCTTGCCGAATTAGGAAATCTTGGGTTAAAGAGTGTGATGTATGCAGGAGAAGGTGAACCTCTTATGCATAAGGATATCTCTGATATAATTTATCACACAAATAAATCAGGTATAGATGTTGCCATAACCACGAATGGGGTGTTATTAAATGAGGGATTATCAGAAAAAATCCTTGGTTATGTTGAATGGATAAAGGTAAGTGTTGATGCATCAACAGGTGAGACTTATGCAAATATTCACCGTGCTAAACCCTCTGATTTTAACACTGTAATTAAAAATATGTCTCTTGCTGTACAGATTAAGAAAAGGAATGGTTATAAATGTGTTCTTGGTATGCAATTCCTTCTGCTTCCGGAAAACCAGCATGAAGCGGTGCTCTTGGCTGAGATAGCCAGGGATATAGGGATGGACTATCTGGTAATAAAACCATATTCACAACATTTATTCAGTAAAACAGATAAATATCGGAATATCAAATATAAGGACTACGAGCAAATTGCTGATAAACTTTCATTATTAAATACGAAAGAGTTTAATGTAGTCTTTCGTATCAGCACAATGAACAAGTGGGATCAGAGTGTTCGGAGCTATGAAAATTGCCTTGTGCTTCCTTTCTGGTCTTACATAGATTCCGGCGGAAATGTATGGGGGTGTAGTGCTTATCTTAGTGATGACAGGTTTCTCTATGGCAACATAAATGAAAATAGCTTTAAGGAGATTTGGGAAGGGGAGAAAAGGCGGAAGTCTCTGCGCTGGGTAGAAAGTGAACTTGATCCAGGCCAATGCAGAGTAAACTGTAGAATGGATGAGGCAAACATGTATCTATGGGATTTAAAGAACCTGCCGGAGCATGTGAACTTTGTTTAATTTCTCTACTTTAGATGAGCAGTGAAATACAAGCACCTAATTTTTGATTTTGATGGAGTATTAGCGGAAACAAATGAGATAAGATTTGAATGTTTCCGATTGCTTTTTGCAGATTATCCACATGACCAGGTGCAGAAATTGGTAGAATATGCTAAGTTAAACGGGGGGATATCCCGTTATGAAAAGATAAAATATTTCTTTACCGCAATTCGGGACGAACCGATAACAGAAGTTGACGTTCGAGTACTGGCTAAACGGTATTCTGAATTGGTAAAAGATAAAGTTATTAGTGCAAAACCGGTAGAAGGTTCTATTGAGTTCTTATCTTGTTATTATAACAAATATGATTTCGCCATTATTTCTGGTTCTGATCAGGAAGAGTTAAGAGAGGTTTGCCAGATTCGAAAGATAGATCATTATTTTGATGAAATATTGGGGTCGCCTGTAAGTAAGGAATCGAATATAAATTCGTTAATGGAAGAGACTGAATGGGATAATAAGCTGTGTTTGTACATAGGTGATTCTATCAATGATTTGAATGCGGCACGCACAAATAATATCAGTTTCGTTGGTCGCCGTTCAGGATTGGTAGACTGGAGTGCTACGGATAATGTCGATGCTATTAATGACATATCACAATTGCAATTTTATTTGAACAGTTAATTTTGAGAATTAATACTTGGGTATGAATATACAGAAAGAGAGAGTAAGATGAAGAGAGCCGTAATAATAACTGCTCAAAATTTTCAGGATGAAGAATTTACATATCCTTACTATAGACTATTGGAAGAAGGTTACCATGTAGAGGTTGCCACTCCGGATAAAATAGATGCTCACGGAAAATATGGGGTACCTTCCAGGCCTACTATGGATACTAAAGATTTACTGGCTGCTGATTTTGATGTTGTTATCATACCTGGAGGATTTGAAGCTCCTGACAGGCTTCGTATTAGAAAAGAAGTGCTGGCTTTTGTAAAAGAGATGTATGAAAGTGACAAGATAGTCGCCGCTATATGCCATGGTCCCTGGGTGTGTATTTCTGCGGGAATTATGAAGGGGAGGAGAGCTGCAGGTTATATTGCTCTTGCAGATGATATCAAGAATGCCGGTGCAACATATCTTGAAGAAGATGTTGTTGTTGATGGCAATCTAATTACGTCGCCTCATTACAGGAACAACGGAGATTTTATGAAAGCAGTAATTTCTGCAATGAATAGTAAATAGTCTTAAAGATGAGGGAAACCAGATGATCCATAGAGTTTGCAATAAAGAAACTGATAACATATATGATACAGGAAGTGAAAATCAGGAGATGGAATCTTTTGATTATTCCAATGTGATAGTTAAGAAGCCATGGGGTTATGAATATTTGGTATTTAAAAATGATTGGGTTGCAATATGGCTTTTGCATATAGTGCGAAAAAGAAAGACGTCCATGCATTCCCATCCAAACAAAACGACAGGTTTGGTGCTTTTATCCGGGAATGCTACATTTTATCATTTAGATGAAAAGATTGAATTGAATGCTATGGATGGAGTAATTATTGAGAAAATGGCATTTCATTCTACTGAAGCCTTTAGTTCTCTTCCTATACAGCCTGCATCTGAAAACGGGATTTGGGTAATGGAAATAGAATCTCCTCCTATGAAAACTGATCTTGTACGTATGAAAGATGAATATGGTCGTGAAGGTGCAACATATGAAGGAGTAGATAATATGGTCTTTGGGCCAGAGAAGTGTTTTAAATTCCATGAACCGCAACTGGATGAAATCGTCGAGAAGCGGTTTCTAGATTATACATTTACGATTGGAAATGGTAATTCTTTTAATAAGGATGATGACAGCTTTAGCCCTGATACATTAGTCTCCATCATAGGCAAGATTTCTGAATCAAAGTCAGGTAAAAGTAACCTCAATATAGGTGAATTAGTAAACTATAAAGAGTTTTGTGAAAGTACAAAAAATCAAGATTTGAGTAATTTTATTATCTTAGTTATAGAAAGGGCAAGCCGCTTGACAAAACTAACAGATTATGTCTTCTCCTTTATTGCCGAGCTTGGAACAAAAGATGTTTTTGCTGTTAGTGGTGGGGCAGCTATGCATTTAGTCGATTCTCTTGGGAAAAGTGAAGATTTGAACTATATAGCAACTCAGCATGAGCAGGCAGCGGCTATGGCGGCGGAGGCTTATGCGCGTATTACCGGCAGTCCTGGTGTGGCGTTGGTTACCTCCGGCCCTGGTGGGACAAATGCTATTACGGGTGTTTGTGGCGCATGGATAGACTCGATTCCAACAATTTTTATTTCCGGGCAGGTAACTTCAGATACTTTGATAGGGGATACCGGACTTCGACAGTTTGGAATTCAGGAGTCAAACATTGTAGAGCTCGTTCGACCGATAACAAAGTATGCGGTTACAGTAACGGATTCAAATAAGATTAAATATCATCTTCAAAAAGCAGTGCATCTTGCTACAACCGGTAGACCCGGTCCGGTCTGGCTGGATATTCCACTCGATGCACAAGGTAAGTTGATAAACCTTGATGAATTGCTTTCTTTCATACCGGAGGAAACTCTGCAAGAGGACAATCAACAGGTGCTTAATGAGCAAGTAGCTGAGTGTATCAGTATGCTTAAGAAGGCAAAACGCCCGGTCCTCATTTGTGGTTATGGAATAAGGCTTTCTAAAGGGGAAACAGAATTCAGCCGGTTAGTAGAAAAATTGAAAATACCTGTTATCTCGTCATGGACGGCAAGTGATTTAATCCCAACTGATAACGAACATTATATTGGTAGAAGTGGTATTATGGGTGATAGAGCAGGGAACTTTACAGTGCAGAATTCTGATTTACTGCTTACGATAGGTACTAGAATGTCGATTCCTCAAGTGGGTTATAATTATAGTACTTTTGCAAGGAAAGCAAAAAAAATTATAGTTGATATAGATGAAGCAGAATTAAGAAAGCCTTCCATTAAACCAGATCTTTCTGTCAACGCAGATGCAAAAGAATTTATTGTTAGTATGATATCACAGTTAGAAAAAGAGGCAATTACGTTGCCGGTTGAAGATTGGCTCCAAAAGTGTAGCAATTGGAAAAAGAAATATCCTGTTGCTTTGCCGGAATACAAGGGAAACAAAGAGGGAGTCAACTCATTTTATTTTGTAGATTTTCTTTCCCAAAAACTTGATAAAGATGCTGTGGTTGTGACTGATATGGGGACCAGTTTTACCTGTACCATGCAGACCTTTAAGACCAAACAAGGCCAGCGCCTTTTTACTTCAAGTGGTCATGCTTCAATGGGGTTTGGACTTCCAGGTGCTATAGGGGCATGTCTTGCAAATGGCAAGAAAAAAACTATTTGTATCAGTGGAGACGGTGCTCTTCAAATGAATATACAGGAACTTCAGACTTTAGTACATTACGGTTTGCCTGTATTGTTGTTTGTGTTGAATAATAAAGGGTATTTAACTATCAAATTGATGCAGCAGAATCATTTTGGAAGATATATCGGTTCTGACCCAGACAGTGGATATAGTTGTCCGGATATCATTAAGGTTGCAACCGCTTATGGTATAAAATCAGAAAGAGTTAGTAATCATGACGAATTGCGCTCCAGGATCGGACAAATTCTGGCTGAGCCGGGACCTTTTATATGTGAAATTATGATGCCGGAAGATCAGCCATTGATACCAAGGGTCTCTTCATTGAAAAAACCTGATGGGACAATTATTTCAAAACCATTGGAAGATTTGTTCCCGTTTCTTGATAGGAATGAGTTTGCAGAGAATATGTGTATTGATCCGGTAGAAGTGCTTAAATAGTTTGAATTTTTATTAAATAAGTATAGGTGATCCTATGACAGTGTTACTATGGAGTACAATTATTATTACGATAGCATTACTTGTGCATGTATTTGTATGGAGAATACGACTGCCCAAAAGACAAACAATGGCAATTCTTTATATTTTTTCCTGTACAATAATAGTAGGACTGATTGCATTGTATAAATATGGTAATTCTATCGCAATGATTGGTGTTCCAATTCCGGAAAGCATATTTGAATATCTTCATATATTAATCTTCCTGGGAGTCTTGACAATTGGATATATAATTCTCTATCCGGGGTTTGAGGTGGATGTACCCACATTAATACTTGTTAATACTATTGCTCAATCTGGTATCAATGGTATTGAGAAAGAGAAATTGTATGATTTGGTAAATGATAATATTCTTATTAAACCACGTATCAAGGACCTTTTAACTAATAAGAACGCTTATGTCGATAAAGGGAAATACCATTTGACTCCCAAAGGTATTTTAATGGTAAAGATTATTCTGTCTTTCAGAAAACTACAGCGATTAGAGCAAAAGGGAGGATGATATAGCTTTTATAATTTGTTTACAGGTTGTAAATCCTATGGTTGGTTTACTAGTGAATGCACTAGTGCAGATTTCATCCAGATATGCAAACATAAGGTTGTTGAAGTCGGTTTATGCCGGATTTGCGGCCGGCTTTATCAGTCTTGTACTCATTGAGACCTGTATTTATTTTATATTGTCAATATCATGGATTGAATTCCTATTAATCCTTCTGAGTAATACAATAATATATGCTATCTTGAGTTTCTGCTACTTCAATTTAATTACGCTCGGAGAAACTGCCAGGCGAATCAGAATTATGGTAGAGTTGTCCGAGTCAAGAATAGGTTTAACGTTAGAAGAAATAATTAAGAGATACAATGCCAGGATGATAGTTGACTTAAGATTAGACAGATTACTTGGAAATGGTGAAATTACTTTAAGGAACAACAGATACTTTATTGGAAACTCTAAGATGCTTCAAATTGGAAGAATCTATACGCTTGCCAAACTAATTCTCTTTGGTAAAAGAAGTGAGTTTGATTAACGTTTTTTACTGAATATGATTGAGCAATATTATAGTTTGAGTAATGAAAAGTATTGAATTCTATTTAACCGGAAAAGAAATAATTGTGTTTTATGCCAAAATCTATTGAGGAATCTGCAATTGTTATGCAGTGTGACATAGATCAAGTTGCAATTGCTAAAGACGACATAAGTTCAGGTCAGGTTCTGAAGTACAATGGAATACTTGTAGAAATAAAAGAACAGATAAAAAAGGGTCACAGATTTGCTATAAAGGATATTCCGGAAGGGGAATTTATCAGGCAAAATGGCTTTGCTTTTGGCCAATCTAAAGGTATTAAGAAAGGAGAGTTGATTTCTTCCTCAAGGGTTAATGACGTTATACCTGAAACGAGTATAAGTGATTTTCACCAACCTTCTTCAACTCAATATAAAAAAGAATATTTAAACAAAACCTTCTCAGGCTATGTTCGGAAAAACGGCCTTACAGGTACAAGGAATTACTATTTGGTTGTTCCCACATCTATGTGTGTCAGTGAAACCGCTGATCAGGTTGTACGTTATTTGGAAAGCAGCAAAGATGTAGAACATAAATATCCTAATGTTGATGGTATTGTCGCTATTTCAAACACAGAAGGGTGTGGCTGCGCTGCCAATGAACAAATCGAGCGTTTCCTGGGAGTACTAAAGGGATATATTCGGCATCCTAATGTTGGTGGATGTCTTATTATGGATCTAGGATGTGAGCAGACTAACTATGAGAAAATGTTTTCATGTCTTAGTGATACAGTTGCAGAGAATCTAAAGCCAATTGATTGGATAACCGTTCAGGAAAGTGGTGGTACCAGATTAGCCATTGATAAGGCGGTCAACATAATCAGCCACAGACTTGCTGAGGTTAATAATATTACGCGAAAACCATCACCTATTTCAGAGCTCGTTATTGGAACAGAGTGTGGGGCTTCTGATTCGTTTTCAGGTATTACGGCCAATCCTGTCATAGGGAATGCGGTTGATAGGATAATACTTGGGAAAGGTTCTGGTATCTTATCGGAGATTCCTGAAATGCTGGGAACTTATGAAATGCTATTACCTAGGTTCAGGACGTCTGAAATAGCAGAGAGATTTAATCGTCTTATTGAGTGGTATATTAATATTGCAAAAAAGCTTGATTTAACTCTCAATGATAATCTTGTTCCTG